>ULQE01036392.1_pt1 | contig 83772 bp, 130 predicted proteins | sample 1954171 | NCBI WGS metagenome assembly ULQE01 (sample SAMEA4835647, study PRJEB28245) | human gut metagenome | biome: gut microbiome; material: fecal sample | place: Denmark | collected 2008
TGCTTCTTTTTTTCCTTTGTTTATTTATCCTTTTTCTCGACAATCCATTAACAATAATTAAGTTAATGTTTTTTAGCATTTGCCTTATTAAATAAGGAATTAATCTTTATGTATATACTCTTTATGTATTAAGACCTGTATATACACTATATGTTATATATAATTATATATCATATATCAATGTCTATATAATATATATATACTCATATACATTCGTATATATATATCATCTATACATTAGATATATGCTATTTTGTATGTATAATATAATACTTAGTTATCATGTTGCGATATTTCAGTTAATTACGGTAAAATCGTAGTTATGTATGTTAATCTAATGAGGCATGTGTTTTTCTATTATAAACGTTCGTTAATATATCATGTACTTTTATACAAGTTACGGATATAAGTCGTACATTTGTATGTCATCAAGAGAGAGACAGACGTTGAATATTGAAATATTGGTATTAGCTCTTATCTTTGGTTAGCTAGCTGTTGTGTGCGTGCTTAAACACGGTATATTCGTAAAATGACGGTACAATAATCACATCTCTTTATTACTTATATACAGTTCCTTTTTACAGCTTATCAGCTACATTGGTTAATATCATAATAGTCGTTCTTATCGTATTGGAGCAGGTGGTGAAATTGATGCATAATAGCATCCTTAGTAGATGTAAATCCTGTAGAGTCAAACAGTACATATGACTATAAATATATTGCTATAAATACCCGAAATAGACCGACAGAGTAGGGGATATAGAGTACTTGAAATCGCCTGTTTAGGCGGGTATAATATAAACACTATCCTATAAAAAAGTCACCGCAAATAATCGTCTTTGAGCAGTAAGCATACGAGCTAGGCGTTCGTACTGACTTAGTAGCATGAATAACAGTAATGTGATATAGGATAGTTGCTATAATGTAGCCATCGACTGTTCCAAGCCAGTTAAATACAGAGGATAGCAATTGATAACTAATAACTAAAACATAAGATTATGAAAAAGAATCAGAACAACACGTACCGTGTACTAGATTGTAACGGTAAAGATACAGGAATCCGCTACTACGCTTCGAACAAGAAGGAAGCTATGAATAAGTTTAAAGAGGACACTCCGAATTACAGAAAGTACGGCTACTTCGGAAAACTTAGCAGGTGGTACGAAGGAGGAGTTTACGGTTCAACAGGTATTAACTATTAAAACATAAAGCCATGAACGGGATTAAAGCTCTTCAAATTCAGAGAATAGAAAATGATCTAGTAGATTTTGTAATGAATAATGACTTTGCTTTTGTTTACGGAGCTGGTATAATGTACGCTAACGACGTCGAGGTAAGGGAGTGGATAGCAGGCATTGTAAATAAGGATGGAAAAGAGATTGCGGAAGTGGAAGATTTGGAAGAAGAAGGTTGTGGATGTGAAGAGCTCTCTGAAGAAAAAGAGAATGGATGTGTAATTTACAAAGTTTGGAATACTAATGAGGAGCCATTATACATTGCGTATTACTTTTGATGCTAAATAATTATTAATCAATAAACTATAAAACTATGAACAATAACAGTTTAAGAAGCCCTAAACATAAGTTTTCATCACAAATTTGTTTTGACAAACCTTTGGAAGGCGTAGGTAGTACAATTACGTTAACATCTGATGATATGAGCGAGCTTAAGCATCTGTCAGTTTTAGCTGCACAAGGTTGTCCAGCACACGTAACAATAAAGGAAAATAAGGCGCTATATCCGTCGTTTGAATGGAGTATAGCGGATGAATATAATTTAAATAAATAACAACATAAATAATAAAGATTATGAAAACGATTACATTAAAAGCTAAGTTCAAAATTGGAAGCAGAATCAAATCTATTAAGGTAGACCTAGAATACCGGAATGATAAATACCCATGTTTTGGTGAACTAGTTGATGAATTATATTGCACGACATCTCCAAAATTAAATGAATTGTTCGAGAACGGGTATTTAATCGGAGTAGAACAAATATTAAAATAAGGAATAGAATTATGAAAGCAAATTACAGAGTTAGATTATATAGCGAATTCACAAAGAGAAGCAGAACTATAAAATTGTATCAGATGGATTTCGGTCAGCTAGCAGAATGGATGAAAACATTCGGTTTTATATCTTCTTTCTCCATTGGAGATTAAAGATGAGGACGTGTTTGAAAAATAATAATTTAAATATAAAATCATGGAAAAGTCAAGAAACGCAGTTCAGAAGATACAGAAGATGAAGGATCTAGGAATCTACAACAGATTCCTAAAGAATTCCGAGGATCGCATAAGAGAATTATATAGAACGTATTCGCTCCCCGAGGAATACCTAATGACACTAGCTCGAAAAAAGATAAGCCGTAGGTTAATAGTGTATAATTTCCTATCTGATGCTATAGAGTCATCCTTCCTATTCTCAGATACTCCGGAGAAGCAAGACTTTTGGAATAACATAGTAGATGAATTAAGAAGCGAAATATAAATATGAAAGTAGCAGTAATAATGAGACATTGCATAACGAATGAATATAAGAATAGATACAGGTCATATTATAAAGGGAATAATAAAATGCTTAAATATATTGAATAACATGAAAACATATTATATATTTTTATTTTGCGTATATCTTCTTTTATCCTCATGTTCAAATGCAACGAACAATTCGGTGCTAGAATATGAAGTAATAGAGATTGAAAATTGTGAGTATATCTTAGTGAAATCAAAAACATATGGAATTGGTTTATATGTAACATCGATTACTCATAAAGGGAATTGTAAATATTGTAGTGAACGAAATAATATGAAACGATGACAACAAGTGAATGGAGAAGCATGATAATAGGTTTAATATCACTTATTGCAGTTTTATTGAGTCTATATTTTATAGGAAATGTTATTATTTAAAAGGAAATTGACATATGAAAAGTAATAGAAAAAGAACAGTATTATCTAATAAATTAGAGCTTGTTTGTAGTGCAATGAATAATAAAGTATATTATTCGCTCATTGAACAAAAGAGAATTAATCATCGCAAAGAAGTGATGAGTCAATTAAATTAACATTCAGAGGAATATCTCGGTATGATATAAATGATTAATAAATATAAAAAACTAACATTATGAAAGCAACAGATTATAAAAATAGCGGATATACTCATGTTCTAGTAGAAATCAATAACTTTGCGAATGAACCTTTAATTGCAAAAGGTTTTAAAAATTATAAGGACATGAGAAGATATAGAGATAATATGAATTTGCAAGAATATTTTTCTAATATATCATGCATCATGACTGTTAATCAAGCAATAAAGAAAGGGTATTAGTATGAAAGCAGTATATATTCGTTGCTCAACAGATAAACAGGATTTTTGTCAGCAACAGCATTGTATAAATCAATATTTAGAACGAATAAATGAACCGACCGATTTATATACAATTCAGGAAAAAGCATCAGGAACGGTTAAACATACAAAGAGAAAACTACATGAACTATTAGAACTTTGCGAGAAAGGGTCTACTATCTATATATCAGAGCTTTCCCGTCTAGGAAGAAGCATGAATGATTTATTTTCCATAGTAAGTTATGCAGGAGAAAAAGAAATTACTTTAATCCAATGCAAAGATGGAACGACTATAGAAAATAAATCAATAGGCGGAAAAGCATTATTATTTGCATTATCTTTAGCGGCAGAAATAGAAGTAGAGAATAACAGGCAAAGAACGAAAATGGGAATTGCTGCTAGAAAAGCTAGGAATGAGGCTGTAGGCGGAACGGATGAATTGTGGGGAAAGAATACAGGAGCTAATAGAGTAGAAGTAATGGAAAGGATGAGAATTGTTTCTGTGGATAAAAAGAAAGAAAACGCACGCAAGAATCCTAATAACATCCACTTTTGGATTTTTATTCAAAAATGGATGAGGAATAATCCCGAACCGAAATCTTGCGAAACATGGCAGATAATAGCTGATGAATTGAATGAATTTAAATTCAAGACATCAACAGGTCTAGAATATAATGCAAGTCGTGCAGCAGCAATGTATCGTAATTTAAAAAAGATAATGCAATGAATATAGATGAAGCAATAGTAGCGATGGAGAACGGAAAAGAAGTGACGCATGAATGTTTGCGTAATACAGTAACCAAATCCCTTCGATATGTAAACGGAGCATTTATTGATAAAGAAGGCTATATATTGAATTCATTTAGTGTATATCTCACATTAATATCTGCACGCTTTAACGAAGGATGGGAAATTATAAACGAAAAAGAAACATAATGGAAGAATTAATTATTAAGTATTTCAAGACGAAATACCCCGATGAAAGGTATGTATATAAGACATGTTTTGTAATTCAAGATATGTTTGGAGTTAAAGGGAATAATCTTTATGTCGTTGAATTTATAGACACAAAGATGAAGTATCCTAAAACATTGGAGTTAAGAATCAAAGAAAGTGAATTATTAAATATTTGAGTTATGGAAAGCAAAGAGGATATTATTAGAAAATACATCAAAGGAATAATTTCTATTGAAAGTAATGGGAAAGTTATGTATGTTTCCACAAAGAATTGCTTTGCTAGAACAAGCACCTTAGAATTTCTAAAAGAGAGATTAAATTGCAAAGAAATATTGGTAGAAATAAAAACAAAAGATGGTTTATTAATGTATGTAATTGAATAATGATATGGAAAAGCTAAAATAAACTGAATTTATTCCTGTTGGGAAAAAAGTAAAAGTTGGATTAAAAACATTTAAAGTAATGGGAAATAAAGATGAAGATACTTTTACTTGTAGTAAATATTCTTTTTATGATAGTGATATGTGTCCTCTTATGACAAAATACTTTTTAGGACACTGCGATCATATTTTCAGACCTGATGAAAAAGAAGTTTATTTTATTGAATGTAAATAATAAAGTTATGATACCCTTAATAATTTTGATTGTATTAAGAACTATTAAATTAACATTGGCAGCATGTTTAAATGGAAAAGAAGTAGAAGTTAGTTTCCTTGCCAATCTTTTCAAATTGGTGGTAGATGGTTTATTAATTTGGTGGTTAGTAGAATCATTTAAATCTTAGAACTATGACATACAAAAAGTTTTTAGAGCAAACAGAAAAAGCTAAAACGGAATTTATAAAAAGAATCCGTCAGTATGAAGATGTTACAAGCAAAGAAATTGATAACATCAGAATAAGTTGGGATTATATTCGCATATCGCTTTATTTGCAAACAGAAGAAAGTGAATTTGAGCATGTATGGGAGTATGATTGCACAAAAGATGAATTGTTTAGTTTGTGGTTTGATGTAAAATAAAAGTAATTATATAAAAGATGTGGATAAGAATACAGAATCAACGATTGAAAGACGCAAGTATCAAAGAGTACAAAGGACGCGGAAATAGTGTATCAAGTGGTAAATACTGCATTGAAATGAAGTACGGAAACGGAATAAGGTATTATAGCGAGTTATCCAGTACACAATTAACTAATAATACGAAAGGAGGATGATATGCCATTTTTAATAACTCTTATGTGTTGGGGAGCATACACAATACTTACAGGTCTTACTAAAAAGTAATATTAATATTTTAAAACAATCAAGAATATGTGGATTAGAATTCAAGATCAAAGATTAAAAGATTCTCAAATTGTAGAATACAAGGGAAGAAGCAAGGGTATGGCGAGTGGTCTATATACCATTGAAATAAAATATGGTAGAGGCTTAAAGTATTTCAAATATGCGTCTGAAGAAGAATATGAAAAGACGTTATCTAGATTAGATGAAGTTCTTAAAGTACAAGATATATAATTTGAAAGAATATTGGGACTATATAAAGGAATTATGGAGACCTATAAGTAAAAAACGTTAAAATAATAAGGAGTAAATTATGAAAAGTGGAGTCGAAATTATAGCAGAAGAACGTAAAAGACAAATTGAAGTTGAAGGGTGGACACTGGAGCATGATGATGAACATCGTTGTGGAGAATTGTCTGATGCAGCAGTTTGTTATGCCACCAGAGGTTACTGGCGTAATTATCAACGTAATCCAGCTTATAGCATGATATGGCCTTTTAGCGTAGATTGGTGGAAACCAATGGCAGATGATTTATTAGGGGAGGAATACATTGATGGTCGTATAAAAGAGCTTGCAAAAGCTGGTGCACTCATTGCTGCCGAGATTGATAGATTACAAAGGATTAAATAATTCTCATAACAAGAATAGATATGAATATAAAGCGATTGATAAACGAAGTCGGAAATTCCTACATTTCATATAGGCAATGGTGCGATAAAGTAGCGATGGAAGCCCAAAAGTATATAGATTGGGATAACGATATAGGTTGTGAATACTTTCCTTCTGATGGCGTTTGCCTTACAACGACAGACGCATACGTTTGTCCGGCTACTTCTTTCTTTGGAGTAATCAAAGAAAAAGGAAAGATTTCTCAATCGGAGTTTAAAAGTATTTGTGTTTGACTAATAACAGAATAGAAAGGAATCAAATTATGAGTAATCAAATATTTTGCAAAGTAAACAAAGAAATGTGCGATGCAGTAAAAGCAATCGCAGGTGATAGAATAGTAGTAGATTGTGGTGCTGGTAGAGGGCTTTTTGCTTCGATGTATGATGGTAAAGTCTTATCAATAGACATTCACCAACCGGATGAGCCTTTGTCTTTCATAATCGAAAAGAATGCTGAACACTACTGTTTTCCGAGAAATTCAATTCCGATTTTCATAAGACCATGCCATTCAAATTTTGTGCATAATACAATCTTAAAAAACAGAAACAAGTTTGATAAAGCTATTTATGTGTCTTTGCCTAAAAATTTAGATGGTGATTTAGATGATAGATTTTATAAGATAACGCAGTATTCCGAATGGGAAGGAGAAGAAGGAGAACGGATATATTTAGTTGAACTAAACAAGCCTAAAGAATCATTTTCTTACTTATCCGGCAAGATTATTCATTTCGCAGACCCCATGCTTTCTTGCCTTGTAGAGACACAAGAACAGGAGTTTAAAGAGAGTGTCGAGTCTCCTTTAGAGGATAGAGGGATTCTTATTGATGGGTTAAGGCTGACTTTGACAGATATGTACCCAAGTGGTGAAAAATACGATTACCTATTTTTTGATTATGGAGGTATGAGTATTGGAAACTCCATAATGGAATCTTTTTGTAGAGAGATTGTAAGAGATGCTGATATGTACCCAAACAGAACATACGTAGTGGTAAGTACTTTTACCAGTTATGCAATGAAAGATGCAAAAGACGATTTTGGTAAAGATTTACCAAATGTATTTTTGAGTATTAGTGACTTCGTTACTTTTCACAAAAGGTTAAATCAATTAGCGTAAAACAATAACAATTATGAAACAAGAATCAAGCGCAATCAATCCGTATAACGGAATATTTGGGCAACAAGGTTGGATTTGTCCGAAGTGTGGAAGGGTATATTCACCATATACTCAAATGTGTTTGTATTGCAAACCTGATAATATAACTACTATTTCTAATCTTAGCGACCTTTCTAACAAGAATGTCAGCGAAGAAGATTTAAGAGAAAATCGTAAAAGCAAATAATTTATGAAACAGACATTAGAAGCAGCAGCAAGAGAAGCCGCAGAAGATTGCTACGAAATGCCTTATAATGAAAACTTAATCAACATGAGGATTATAAAAGAGGCTTTTGAATTTGGTGCAGAATGGCAGGCAAAGCAATCTCCGTGGATAAGCGTGAAGGACAGGTTACCACAAACAGATGATGACCTGTACATAGTGCTTGATGCTAGGATGAATCCTCCCGGATGCGGAGTATGTGATTTTAATCCTAAGACAAAGACTTGGATTGACTATGATTGCAATATTGTGCACCCTACCCATTGGATGCCAATCCCTTCTCTTGAATCAAATGATAACGAATAACTGTTTAGAAATGAAAATAAGATTAGCAGAAAAGATTCTTTATGTTACTTCTGTATTCGGAAATTGGGACAGTAATTATCAGCCCTATTCCGTTCCACAACAGCAGAAGGCTTTGAAAACTTTGAAAATTCCGATGGATATTAGAAAATCGATGTTGGAATACGGAGTATATGGAAAGATTCCGGTTGAATACAGGAAGTATAATCCGATTGAAATATCGCAAATCATGCTTAGTAAAAATATGAATCCTGCCTCTATAAAAGAGTTCCGTAGGTGTATGAAGCAGATTTTAAGCAAATAACTCAAATTAATGTACAAATGGTAACGAATTAGAAAGAAAGGAGATTGACTGATGAGGTTTGTATTAATTATACTTATGACAACCATGCTATTATCTTGTAAAGATGATATGGCTGGTCGTTTAAGAGGCGGAATGATTATCACCGTTAAGGGAGACACTATTGAATTTTATGGAGGAACGTTGACTTATAGCGGATTTGGCACTAGAAGTATTAGGGATGTTACAATTAATGACTTAAAAGAGAAAGGAGAATAATTATGCCAACAATATTAAAAGAAATCTATCCAACAGCAAGAAAAGAACATGGGTGTGAGTTTTGTTGTGAAAAGATAGCGATAGGACAAAAATATGTCCGTCAGACAAATGTCTATGACGGAGTAGTGTACGACTTCATCACGCATCAAGAATGTGATGAAGTAGCTCGTAAATTGAGAATGTATGATGATTGTGATGATAGCGGGCTAGATGGAAAATCTTTTCGCGAAGAATTGGATTCATACGTATATGCTAACCATTATGATGAACACACAGATGATGTTTATACTAGTTGGCAGTTGAATCATTATGAGATAGCAAAGAAAGTGTTAAAAGAGATTAAAAACGAATAACTATGGGATTTACGACACCAGCGTTTATACGCAAAAATACACCGGAGCTTCGGAAGAGGTTGGAGGCGTTGGGATATAAACCTTTATTATCTATCGAAGATGGAGAATGCTTATCTACTACTTCGAATTTAGGACATTATCACTCTATTCGCTCCGAACAATTTGATAATAAAGATCCTCACAGTACTTACGACTGTGCCGGACGTATTGACTGCGGAACCAACGAGTCTTTGTTCCTAGCTATTTCCGCATTGAGGGATGATACAAACAAAAATCAATGGTTTGTAGCAGATTCACCGCTTAGCGTTTCTTATGATGATATTGTGGGTAACGATCACTATTTTACAGAATCTAAGGGTAGCGTATTCTTTTGGGATATAAATTGGATGCACGCAACAATCATTTCAGGGTATTACCACAAGGCTACCGTTGAAGAGCTAATAGAACACTTTAAAGGAAAGGAGAAATAAAATGAATAAAATAGCCAATAAAATAAAACAAGCTAGAAAAGAACGATGCTTAACACGAGCTTCTTTAGCTTTGCTATCAGGAGTAAATATTAGAGTTATAATGAAAATAGAAGAAGGTAGAGATTGTAGCACTCGGTCACTGAATAAAGTTCTAGCTGCGTTAGGCATGGAATTGGCTGTTAAAACAAAAGAGGAATAATGGAAAATGAAATGAAATCAATAGATTGTGACATTATAGAAAATACTCCAAAATATTCTAATATGAACATACATCCTGATGTATGTGGTGCATGGCAAGAAGGTGCAATGTGGGAAAGATATCGAAATGGTAAATGTTATAAATTAGATAGAGAAGATATCTTTAATCTTTTAAGAGCATGTTTTCCACCATATGAACTAATGTCTAAAATAGAAAAAATGAAATTAGGATATTATGTTGGAGGATTCAATGAAGAATGGAGATGGCTTTTAAATAAAGACACTCCTTACAGCGAAGAAGAATTATGGCATTTATATTTAGAATTAAAATACAATAAAATATGAAAGAGATAAAATTAGGAACTGAAATTAAATTTCCATTTATTACATTAAAAGTAGTAGAAGCAGATGGAGACAATTGTTCTAATTGCTATTTTGCAGATGATTGTAGCAGCATTGGCGGACTAATCTACAAAACGTTTGGGACATGTGATGCGGATGAACGAGAAGATAATACTAATGTTATTTTTTTAGATATAACATAAAATGAGGACTGTAACCCTTTTTGGATTGGTTTTAATAGCTAATGCTATTGATCTGGATATTTTTAAAGAAATCGTTGATTTAGGGAAAATAGTTTGCATCCTAATGACCTTTTCGGTTGGGATGGATATAATTGATTTTGTTAATAATTTATTAAAAAAATGAGATTATGGAAAAAGAAAGAAGAAGAAAAAAGATTTCAGTAAGTGAGAAATTAACAGCGTTGCAAATTGCACAAACAATGGGAGGATTTGATGTTATGACAATGGCGAACAATGAAAGGTATCTTTCTGCCCTATTTGATAGAGCAGAGAAGATACTAGGGTGGATTAATGACGAAGGAAATGTTACTTTTGATAAAGGCATAAACACTGCTTCTATCAGAAAAGACACAGAAAATATCTGTTCAGGGATATGGGTAATAAATGGAGAAAAACAAGATGAAGTATAACTATGAAACGATGAGGATGGAATGTTTCTCAGATGTAAAAAGCATGGAAGAGACTTTCAATTCTTATATTAATCCAATACTTACCAAATGTATAAAAAACACTGTATTAACAAAAGGAGAATTAATCATAATGGATTCTTATAAATCTCTTTTTGCTATTGATTATTTAATAAAAAATGGTTATTTGAGAATAATAAGTTATGGTATCATGACACAAGATCATATTGTTACATATACAGGAAAATAGAATGAAAAAAGTAATTTTAAAAAAAATGACGCTAAATAATTGGCGTGGGCAGTCGACAGAAGTTATTTTTGGTAAAAATATAACTGACATTTATGGACGTAATAAAACGGGTAAAAGTACATTATTTAATGCGTTTTATTGGGTATTTACAGGGTTTGATATAAAAGGCAGGGCAAATTATCAGCTATTTGATAATAGGCTCCCTTTGACTTATGAGAATGCTATCCCGGCTGAAGTACATATAGTGACTGAAATAGATGGGAATGAATATAAATTTTCTAGAATTGCAATTCAATCGTGGTCTAGAAAACGTGGAGAATCAGAATACACTAAAAATATAAGCGATGATTATAAAGTATTTATTGACGATATAGCATTAAGTGCCGGAGAATTTAAGAAACGGATTGAAGATTTATTCTGTCCGATAGATGCCTTAAAGGTTATTCTTAATATTTTCTATATCTTCTCACTTGAATGGAAAGAACAGCGAGAACTCTTTGCTACAATTTGCGGTGATATTCAAGAAAGTGATTTTGAAGGCTGTTACGATGTTTTATTTGAGGAATTGAAAAGATATTCCATTGAGGAGCTAGAATCTCGTGTCAAGACCAAATCTGATCCTTTGAAACAGATTCTGAAATCACTGCCTTTAACAATAGAGACGTTAACTAAAAATCTTCCTGATTTATCACAGGTTGAAGAAGCGAAGAAACGGATTGAAGATAATTCAAAAGAGATTGAAGATATTGATAAGAGAATTCAAGACAGTAGCATGTCTGTTCAACCTTTGATTAAAAAAGCCAATCAACAATTAGTTGAAATTAATAAATTAGAGTTATCTTTGCAAGAGGATGAGGAAAATTTCAATAAGGAACAAAATAAAGAAATTATTGAAATACAAGATCAAATATCCGCTATTGAAGAAAGTAATAAAATAATAGAAAAAGCGAATAAGGATCGTCAATTAAAAGTTGATTCTATTAAATCAACTATAAAATATAATCAAGATCTATTTGATTATTGTGTAAGACATAGAGAGGAACTTCTTAGCAAAAAAAATGCTATTGTAGAAAGAGAATTTGAAGAGGATACATGTTCTTATTGCGGAAATAAATTACCTGAATCAAAATTAGAAATATTACGGAAACGTTTTTATGAACAAAAAGAAAAAGAAAAATCCGCAGTTATTACTGAAGGTAAAAAAAATAACGAAAATAGAGACCACGCTCTCGCTAAAATAAAAGAATTAGAAGAAGAACTTAAAGAGTATGATATTGATAATACTCCATTTTTTGATAATTCTAAATTAAAGGAAAAACTTAGTCAATTGATAGCTAACCGAATAGATTTTAAGACAACATCTGAATATAAAAAGAAGATGGATGTAATATCCAATCTTAAAAGCGAATTGGTTGAAGTTGATCAGCCGGATAATTCCGGTCTCCTTGAGATGAAAAAAACATTGATGGATAAAATAAAAGAAGATAGCGAAACGATTGGGCTAATAAAAGAAAGGGAAAAACAGGAGAAAAAAATAAAAGAATATCAAGAACAACAGCGTGATACTGCTAATGAATTAGCAAAATGGGAAAGAATTTCTGCGGAATTAAAGGCATATAAGCAAGAATATGCAGACCTTGTATCAAAGAAAGTCAATGTCCTGTTAAATCGCTGTCAGGTGCAGATGATGTCTCAGAAAAAAGATGGGACATGGATTCCTTCATGTATTATCACAACTGATAATATTCCATCAACTGTATATAATGCTGCAGAAGTTGTTGTTTCCGGCATTGATATTGCTGAAGCATTCCAAAAATTTTATAATATAAATATGCCATTGTTTATTGACAATGCGGAAGGAATTACTAGCAATAGCGAAATTTTAACTGAAAGGCAGATTATTAATTTATATGTAAGTAACCACGATGACCAATTAAGAGTAGAAGTAAAGGACTATGAATAATTATTTAATAAATCTGACATTAGATAATTTAAATGATACTGTTGTAACAGAGATGGAGATTGGTGATGTTATAGAAAAAGGGATATTTATTCCATTTTCTACTAATCCGGTAATAAGAGGTAAAAAAGGTTCTGTTATAATTAGGATGCTTGCTGTAGAAAAAAGAGCTAACGCTTTCAATCAATCCCATTATCTTAAACCAAAATGTAATAAAAAAACATATGAATATCTTAAATCTATAGGGAAAGATTTAAAGATACTTGGTAATATGTCTATAGCAGGAACTGCATATGTCCCTAGAAATTCAGAAAAAGAAATTTTATCTTCATTAGATGAAATTTTAGATAAAGAAGAATAATAATTTTAAAAATTAAGTTATGGAAAAAGAAGAAAAAGTACTCACAAGAGTAGAAAAAATTGAAGTGAAATTAGAAGAGCTTGCACAGCTCTTGGGATCTGATTATCCGGCAATGATTATAGTACCTGTAAATGAAGGTGCTTTTTCTATTGTAAATTTAGGAAATGAGGAAGAAAACGAATTGTTGAAATCTGTTGTAAATGTAGGTATGTCACTAACTTACCAAGCTATAAATATAAAAAATACATTTATTGCATCTAGTGCCTATTTCTCATCTATGGATCATGGATTTGCTATAAAACTAACTTCTTCTATGATGAATGTAGCCGCAAAGAAAGCTGCAGAGCGATCAATTAATGAAGAAGATAAAGAAATAGAAGTTAATACAGAAATAAATTAATATTATGGGAATGCATAATTGGTTTGAGGCTTCCATCAAATATGAAAAAATGATGGAAAATGGCAAAGAGAAAAAAGTAACAGAGCGTTATTTAATAGATGCTTTAAGTTGTACAGAAGCAGAAGCACGTATTATCGAGGAGATGACTCCATTTATAACAGGAGAATTTAAAGTGAGTGCTACTAAACAAACTAAATATTCAGAAGTAGTGCCTAGTCAACAAGAAGTCGATGATGTTTGGTATAAGGCTAAATTGAATTTCATCACTTTTGATGAAAAAAGTGGCAGTGAGAAAAAAAGTCCTACACATATACTTATTCAAGCATGTGACATTCGACAAGCTATTAGTTATATTGATGAATACATGAAAGGAACTATAGCCGACTATGAAATAGAAGCTGTTTCTGATAGTAAATTAATGGATGTGTATCCGTATGAATCTTAAATATCAAAAAAATGGCAAAAAAAGTAGAATCTATAGAAGAATCAACAGACATTTATATAACCGGAGTATGTTGTATATCAAAAATTCCTAAAGATTGTTTTACAAAAAATAACTATGGAACTTCATTCCGGTTTGCAATTGGAAAACTAGCCAAGCTAGGCAAAAATGGAGAAACACATTATATGAAATTTTGCGCTTCACAAGAAGAAAAAGCAAGGGGCGTGCAAGATATATTCATTGGTAATTTCTGTACAGAATGGATAAGTGATGATAATAAATCTCATAAAAATCATAATATTTCAACGAAACCACCTGTAAAAGAAAAAACTCAATCACGGACTCATGCTGCTACTACAGATGTAAGCGATGTAGATGATCTCCCCTTTTGAACTTTGGAAGTAATACGCAAATTTAAAGAGAAAGGAATTAATTTAGAAATAGTTGCGTATTCGAAAAATAATTAATATATTTGTGAGACGAAAGAGGACATAAGGTTTTTCTTTCGTCTTTCTTCAATTATTAAACAACAATTATATGGCAGATAAAAAAAATGAAGTTGCAAAAACAGATGTTGGGCAACAAGTCATTAACAGAATTAATCAATTGTGTCAAATAGGATTTAACATGCCTAATGATTACAATTATGTAAATGCTATCAAAGGAGCCATGCTGATGCTTCCTGAGATTAAAGATAAATCAGGTAAAAGTGCATTGGAAATATGTAAGAATAACAATAGTATTCAAAGTGCTCTCTTTAAGATGGCTACAAAGGGGCTAGATGTCTCAAAGAAACAGGGATATTTGATACTCCGTGGAGATAAACTTTGTTTTGAAGAAAGTTATTTTGGAGTATGTTTGCAGGCAAGACGTATTTCTAAACATTATGAACCTATTGCAAACATCATTTATAAAGGAGATACTTTTAAATTTGAAGTAGATCCTGCTACTGGAAGAAAACGTATTGTTGAACATACTCAAACTCTTGAATCTATTGACGGAGAAATGCTTGGTGCTTATGCTATGGTAACAAACGATAAAGGTGAGACTGATGTTGAAATCATGTCTATTGCACAAATTCGTAAATCATGGAGTAAAAGTTCATCTCAGCAGCAGCTTGTGCATAAGGAATTCCCGGATCAAATGGCTAAAAGAACTGTAATTAAAAGGGCGGCAAAAATGTTGATTAATTCATCATTAGGCGATAATGCTTCTATTAATGATGACTTAGAAGATGCGAGTGCTCTTTTAGATGCATCTAAACAAATAGATCAACCATTCGTTGAATATGAGGAAATCGTGGAAGAAGAAACACCTTCTTCTCCAATCAATGAACATGCTGATGTACAACAATCGGAATCTGCAACATCTCAAACTTCTGATGATGAAAATTTTTAATCATGGATGATGACTTTGATTCCTCTTGGGAAGAAATGAGTCCTGATTGGATAGATTGTGGAGATTTTTAGTAAATAAATCAATTTAGTCCCATTTTGTTTAGGTAGTAATACCTATTCGGATGGGACTTTTTAAATTAAGACTATGGCAGGAAAGAATGACAAATGGTTAATGTTTCGTAACTACATGATTAATGAACTTGGTATTACGAAAGAAGATATTAGAGAATGGATTCAAGATGCAGTTAGAATAGAAGCTAAAAAGATGGCGGAAGATACTTTTTCAAGGGAAAACCCTGAACAAATGATTAGGCGTATAGTTTATGATTCCGGTTATTTTAACACTGGTAGTTTCAATAGGACTGTTATTGAAACAGCAGCTAAAGCTTTAGTGGAAAGATTTGATGTTGTACTAAAAAAATAATGGGAAATTATGGAAAAGAAAGAAGAATTATTGGAAAGATTAGTGAATGAATTTGCAGCGTACAACAGATTAACTGCTGTTAGAATTGCAAAAGAGAATTTATTTTCTTGGGGAAAATCAGATGAAGAGATAGTGAAAGAGATGAAATCTTCATCAGAAAGAATCCTTAAATGGGGATATTCAACCGATGAAGATTTTCCTCTTGATCCACCGAAAACAACAACTGTAAAGATTACATCATGCTCAAAAAACTTGCTTGAGTAATGTTTCCTTATTAAATATCTAAAATTGAATAACCATGACACCAAGAGCATTGCTAACAGAACTGAAAGCCTTAGATAATGATATATATTATCAGATGGGTAGATATAAACAATATACTATTGATTTTATAAATGATTTATGTGAAGAATTAGAAGAATTTATAGAAGGAAACTTAGGAGTACTGGATTTTTCTGAATTAAAAGGAAGTTTAAATTATCATATCTCTTCCGTAATGGAAATATGTGATAAGGAATTATTGGATTATGAAATATTTAAAAAAGCATACTCAATTATAAACAAAGAAACATATGATAACGGAGGTAAAAATACAAAATGACATTGAAGATTTGTTTAATAATCTTAGCCCTGCGGAAAAGGCTAAATTTTGTGATATAGCCTTAGACTGGATGGATGATGCAGAAATATTTGAAGTGTTAGACAAGAGGAATCCGAATTGGAGCGATTTTGGTCGGTAAAAAAAAGAATAAAATGGATCGAATAATTATTTTAGGTAGTAGTAGTAAGGGGAATTGCTATTTACTTGAATGTGATGGAAAATTTCTTATTATAGAAGCTGGAGTAAATTTCGTAAAGTGTGTTCTTCCGGCAGTAGATTATCATGCTGAAAAAATTGTTGCTTGTATATCTACACATCGCCATACAGATCATTCTATGTATCTTCCTGAAATAGTTAAAAGAGCTATTCCTGTTTATAGCCATCCGGATGTAACAGAATCATATAAAGGAGTAATCCCATTACATCCTAATCGTAAATACCGAATTGGGAAGTTTGCGGTTACTCCTATACCAGTTGAACATTCGGCTCCCTGTTATGCTTATTTAATAGAGCATAAAAATATAGGTAAGTTATTGTTTGCAACTGACCTTAAAGATTTTAAATACCGAATAAAAGATCTTGATCATCTATTTATTGAAGCTAATTATGGCAATGACATATTAGATGATAATGCAGGAGAAGATAAATGGAGTAGTAGTGCATATAAATCCCATTTGGAAATATATCAAACTATAGATGTTATAAAACATAATATTTCTTCAAAATTGAAAACAATTTGTTTGCTTCATCTAAGCGATGATAATAGTAATAGTAATCTTTTTAAAAAAATGGTATGGGATGAGACAGGAAGGATGTGTTATATAGCTGAAAAAGGATTAGAAATAGAATTAAATAAGGAGGAGTTTTAATGATTAAACCTAAATGTTGGAAATTGTGTGATTATCTGCAATCCATTTATGAATGGACGCAGGAAAATGAAAATAAGAATCCTATTTTTTATTATTTTCCAATAACGCAATTGGATATTGGGAACCAAATGGAATTAGTTAAATGGGCATTTGAAAAAAATATTCCAGTAGTTGATTTATTATGGATGATGTTAGAAAATAAAAAGAAGCAGAATAATGGAAAATAAATGTTATATAGGAATTGATCCCGGCAATGTTGGATTTATATCCATACAAGTAAATGGAGAATGGACTTTTATGTCTTTAAAAGATAATGATTTATATCAAGTCTCAGATATGATCGCTTATCTGAAAAGTAAATATCCTGATATTGTAGCCGGATTGGAACAAGTTCATGCAATTTTTAACAGTAGTGCAAAAGCTACCTTCTCTTTTGGCGAGATTTATGGAAGTTTGAGAGCATTACTTATTGCTCATAAAATACCATATCACCTCATTCCTCCTAAAACATGGCAAAAAGAAATGTGGGACAGCAAAGACATGGAAATTACTTATAAAAAAGTAATAATTAAAGGGAAAGAGATAAACAAAAAAGATGTTAATACAAAAGCGACATCAATGAATACTGCCAAACGTTTATTTCCTAAACTCGATTTCAGACGAACTGAGCGTTGTGATAATCTTGATGATAACAAAGTTGATGCAACTTTAATTTGTGAATATTTAAGAAGAAAAAATTTATAATTTTGAAATGATGGGGAAAGAGAAAATTAGATATTTTATGGTTAATTACATGTGCGATAGTAATACTAAAACCATTTATGGAAGAAACCTATTTAAAATTACGGGTACTTTGAATACATCTGATCTTGAGAGACGATGTGCTGCTGCTAATAAAGTCGAAAAATGTATAATAACAAATATATATCAGATGACAAAAGAAGACTTTGAAGCAAGTAGTATGGAGGCTAAAGAATGAAAGAATTAATAATGTCAATCATAGCATTCATCATAATAGCTGTCTTTGTTGGGCATTTGGAGATTAATTTATCTCCATTTAGCATCAAATTACCAATGTGGCATAGAGTGATATGTATGATCTTACTTATTATTACATATATATTATGGAATTTCGGAGAAAGGAAAGATGCCTATTCAAAAGGATTGCAAAAAGGTATGGAAATAAATTTGGAACAAATTAAAGAAAAAAGAAAATGACAGAAATTGATTTTCTAAACAATAAAAGATTGCAACTATTAAATATTGCGTTCAAAATGCAAAAATTATACGGTCATGATCATGATATAACAAACGAGGCTTATAATAACATTAAATCATTCGAAAATGAATGTTCGCATATGTTTGAAGTATATTTCGATTCAGACTTGAATTCATTTGCATACTTAAAAGAAGAAGAAGTAGAACAAAAAGAAAAAAAACTAGAATAAATGAAAGACAGTATTTATATTTTAGAAGGATTAGCTACACATTATCCTTCTGATGCCTACCCTATTACAGTGGAAAAAAAGCAATGGATAGGTATAGGAGAAGTTGGTAAAGAGAAACTCAAAAAAATAATGAATGAGGTTTCAAAAGTATGGGAGAAAGTATATACTGAATCAGATGTTAATATATATTTTGCTATATATACAACCACTGAGATTAATGGATTAATCTATAAGAATGAACCAATCGTAAAATTGATTGTATAAATGGTTTATGAAAGATATATTTGAATTTTTAATATTTCTCGTAGTCATTCTTTGTGTATGTATTTTTTATTAAAAAAGATAATAGATGGAAACTTCTTTGATAAATGAACTTCTTAAGATTACGAAAGAAAATAATGAGATGCTAAAAAAGATAGTTTCTCATATAGAAAATATTAATGAAGATGAGTATAAGACTAAACATCTATTGCAAGAATTTATTAATAACGTGGTAGCCGATCTTTTTGCTGATGCATTATTACAGCCAAAAGGGAGAGGACATGTTAGCAGTGATGATATAATGAAATTTATCAATGAAATGAAAATGTGATGGCAGATAGAAGTAATTGGGGAGTAAGGTATGGAGAAGCCTTATATAGGATAGAAATTGTTATGCTTATTATAGAAAGTTTTAAATACTATCAAGAAGTAGAAATTCAAAAGAATTCAATGAAATATCTTGAATATTCAAAAGACTATGAATCTTGCAGGAAAGCGGCTGACCTTATAAGAATAATATTCAATAAGGATATAAATCCCAGCGAATTAATGAAGACAGAGAACGATATATCCAATTCTCTAATTGACAGCTATGTCAAATTACGAGATTCTCTAAAACACTTTCCAAGTGTCCGTTATCCTTATGAAAAAGAAGATATATTGGCTGTTTTGGCTCATCTATACCATCATAATTTTTGGCTAAGGATAAAATGCTATGAATATAGTATCTTTTCATATAAAGTATTTGATGTTTTTCATGAAAAAAGAATGTTTTATAACAAAGGGATAAAATGGTTAATAAATGAAAGCAATAGTTTTTGTTTATGGACTGGTAAAACGAAACATGTTGATACAATGGGATTTAGACGTACTTTTAGAAAAATAGAAAAAGTATTTGACGAAATAATAGAAAAACGAAAAAGAAGAAAGGAGAAGAAATGACAGGAGCAAACTTTTTGGCATTCATTATAGGAATGTTTATTGGATATGCATTAGTTTATATTGGAGTTAAAACCAATGAACGCTTGAATGGAATAAAGAAAAAACTAGAAAATAAAGAACCATTAATCTTTGATGGAGTCGATGACTTTGTTAAATGCGCAGAAAACTATCTTAAAGATTACACTGTTATCAAAGGAGATAGCTGGTCGGCAGGGAAAGGACATAGCCATATTATTATTCTTGAAAATAAAGAAAATGAAAAAAGAGACGAATAAATTTGGTAGTATGAAATATTATTCGGATATTTGTCGATGTATCAAGGAAATGGATAGCCTAATACAGACATAAATTGCTTATAATATTCAATATATAAGATTAAACTGCATTGTGCTATCCATCATATTCTAAAGAGAATATGCCCACAATGCGGTTTATTTAGAACAATAAAGCTAAAAGCCGTGTTAAGAAGAGTCTTGATACGGCTTTATTGTTTTGTATCCGCCACTCGCAATAAAAGCCTATCTGCATAGAGGAAACCGAACAATATGCAACCAGTCGGGGATGCGATTAAACAACTGGGTTCGGAGATTGAGTAGTAATCTAAAAGGTTTAAAGTCGTTTATCTGCTCTATGAAACGACACGCTTGAAAAGGTTCAGCTTTATACTGAATGATTTAACAGCGTTACCCGAAAGTTGATTTGTTTTTATTTAAACTTATCTTCTTAGGGGACTTCACGCACGTAGGTTAGCATTACCTGAATAATCTATTGTAATTATGGACAAATATAGTAGTAAAGAAAGAGAAAGATTAAAATACGTAGAAAATAATTATGGTAAAAGAAAAAACCAACTTCTATGTAAAAAGAGCAAAGCAGAAGCTCATTTTGCCAAACTATTAGATATCCAACAAATTTACTATATTAGAGAGAAATGTTGTTATGATAAAAATAGTGAATGGTGTTATATAGATTTTTATTTTCCTAAATACAGATTAGCGATAGAGATTGATGGGAAAGAGCATCTTACTCCTAAGCATAAGTACAGAGATGAAATGAAAACTAAATTTCTTTTAGAAAAACGAAAGATAATAACTATACGTTTTTCTAATGAAGAAGTAATAAACATGAATGATTTTTGCATATATGGAGCAATAATATCAGCATTTAAGTCTTTATCTGATAAAGAACAGCAGATTATAAAACTTAAGATAAAGTCAAGAGATATTTCTAAAAAAGGAATTATGGAGTTAAAAAAGAAAATATCTTTTGATTTAGAAATTCCAATTTACGCATACGGTAAAAATACAGATGTTATATATACATTTAGAAATTATCAAGATTTAAAAAATAGCACAGATATGAAAAACAAAGATTTATGTAGAGCGTTAAATAACATTGATAATATATATGCTAACAACACATTTATATTTTCCTTTAGTAAAAAAGATTTAGAGAGAAAAATAGATTTTTATTATGAAAAACTTTGGAATAGATAAGACATTTCTCATGGAAATAAAATCATTAATAGATAAATATGAGAGCAGATTTACTGAAAAAGCTCTTAAAGTACATGGCAATAAGTATGATTATTCAAAAGTTAAATATATTGATGCTAAAACAAAAGTTTGTATCACCTGTTTAGAACACGGAGATTATTGGCAATCTCCTAATAATCATATTAACGGTCAAGGATGTCCTATTTGTGGAAGGCATAAAAAAAATAAGATTTTTGGAGTAGCAATATTTGACTATAATAATATTATAAAGAAAAATACAATAGAATATAAATCATATACTGTCTGGTATAGTATGATTCGGAGATGTTATTCATATATTTACCAAAAAAATAAGCCTACTTATGAAGGTTGTACAGTTTGTGATGAATGGCTTTACTTTTCCAACTTCAAAAAGTGGTTTGATGAGAATTACATAGAAGGATTTCAATTAGATAAAGATATAATAATAAGAGGGAATAAGGTTTATTCTCCACAAACTTGCTGCTTTGTACCAAAAGAAATAAATATCATTTTCCAAAATAAAAGTAAAAGAATTTATGACCTCCCAATAGGAGTTTATAAAACTAGATATAACAAATATAGAGCTTCATTACATATTAATGGTAAAACTGTTATAATTGGTAATTTTAATTCTCCCAAAGAAGCTTTTGAAGCATATAAAAAAGAGAAAGAAAAATACATTAAGGAATTAGCAAATAAATGGAAAGATAAAATAGATATTAAAGCATATAATTCATTAATTAATTATGTAATAGAGCCAGAGGAAGTACCAATGAAGCCTAATCAAATATTGCTAGTAAGCGTTTATCAGGTAATGGCTCTAAATGAAATGTGCAACTGTTGTGTTTTGGATATTGAACCATCAATTAAAAATAAAGATAAAGAAACCAAGAAGCTATTTTATGCCGCAAAGAAAAGAGTAAATAGATACCAAAGAGAAGTAAACAACTTGACTATTTCTAGTGGAACTGTATATGCGGACTTTAATGATAGTTTTGATGTTTATATACAGCCTCTTTTATTCAAATATCGTCAAGCATTAGAGGATTATCTATCTACTATTAAAGGTGTCGAAAATCCATACTTTGCATCATTAGTAGAACTAGCACGTTCTATGACGAAACTTTCTATTATCGAAATATCGAATAGAATAAAAGAATGTATTAAATTTGCAGAGGATTCTATTGCTTTGAGGCACTACAAACAGCAAGAGTTGTTGGATATAATAAATAACCTTGTAAAATGGGTGTTTAGGAAATCGGAAGATATAAACTACAATGATAGCCCTGAATGTGTAGAAGCATATAAGAATCTTGTAGACGCATACCAAAATCCAAACATTATTGGTGAATGTATAATAAAGGCTCAACAATTAAATAACGATAACAATGAAAGTAAAATTTAAAAAAACGCATCCTGATGCAAAGATTCCAGTTAAACATTACGATGACGATTTTTGTTATGACCTATATGCTACTTCATGCGAAGAGATAGCACCAAATGTGTATAAGTACGGACTGGGATTAGCTTTCCAAATAGATGAAGACTATATTAAGACTATGCGGAAAGGCGGATATGTATTATCCATTGATATAAGACCAAGAAGCAGTATTTGGAAGACAGGGATGATTATGACTAACTCTGTCGGTACAGTGGATGAAGGCTACACTAATGAGATATGCGCTATCTTCTATCACGTATTAACAAATTTACAACGATATTCAGTAGGAGATAGAGTAGCCCAGTTGAAGATTGGGTTAACTCCTAAAATAGACTTTGTAGAAGTTGAAAAGCTAAATGAAAAAGAAAGAGGTTTAAACGGAATAGGTAGTACAGGGAGGAAATAGATATGGGATTTATTCAAAAAGCTTTTTTAAGAGCAAACAACAAGAAAATATTAGATAAACTAAAGGAACTTGGTTATCATATTTGCCCTTGCTGCTATTTCGATAGAGCCGTATGGCTTGATATATATATTCCTACCCAATCTATTCATGGCATTGGCTATCCTGATGAGTGTTACAATCTTCCTTTGGAGCAGGAATTAAAGCGTTTTTTATCTGAAAAAGAAGAAAACGATATTGATTGCGGTGAAAATGAAAACTTATTCTATTTTATTGCTGCACTCCGAGATGATACCGATGACAGACAAGTCTTTACTAACAATAAAGGAGATTGGGGTATATATCATGATAACGAATTAGAAGGAGGATTATCAGGAATCGAATTTATGTATCTACCCAAAGATAATGATACAGATAATTATCATAAGGCTAGTGTTGAAGAATTAAAATTGTTGTTTAAGAAATGAGTAATACAGGACATAAATGGATCTACCGCAAAATAATACCTCGTCTTAAAAACCCGATAAGGTATAAGGTTCGTGTATATTACGGTGCTAAAAGTATTGATGTCGGCATGTTTAGAACATTAGAAGATGCTCTGAAAAGACGTAATCAATATATCAAAGATAATAATATAAGCGAACTTGCATTGAAGAAATATAATAGGCACTTAGATACAACTTAACACATAATTGACTATCTTTGCGTATGCAGCGAGTAGAACGATATATTATCATCGGAGACAAGAATTTGGATAGTCTTTGCTTCTTATCCAAGAACTTGTATAACTACGTGAATTATCTGATACGTCAGGAATTTACGCAGAATGGGAAGATGTTGTCTGAATATGAAGTTACTACAAGGCTTGCTAAAGAAAAACAGGCTGACTATATCGTTCTACCGTCACAGACAAGTCAACAGATAGTTAAGTTGCTATTCAAGAACTGGAAGTCGTTCTTCAAGCTGTGCAAGTGCAAGGACAAGTTGAAAGGAAAACCGAAACTTCCAAAGTACAAGCATAAGACGAAAGGACGGAACATAGTCGTATTCACCTCGCAACAATGCAAATTGAAAGATGGATATATACATTTCCCAAAGAAAACGAATATCAACCCATTAAAAACCAAAGTGAGCAACTTATGCCAAGTGAGGATTATACCTCAATGTAGTTGCCACGTAATAGAAGTAGTATATGAAAAGGAAAGTATTGAAACCACCGGACTAGAGCCGGACTCTTATTTGAGTATTGATTTAGGATTGAATAATCTTGTAACTTCATACGATTCACTCAATCACAAGAGTTTTATCGTAAATGGCAGACCGTTGAAATCCATTAACCAATACTTTAACAAGAAAAGAGCATTACTCATGAGCTATATAGGGAACAGAGGTACGAGTAATAGAATAGGTAAGCTGACATTAAAGAGAAATTGTAAAGTAAATGACTATATGCATAAAGCATCACGTTTTATTGTAAACTATTGTATAGAACACCATATCGGTACTATTGTAATAGGAAACAATAAAGACTGGAAGCAAAACTGCAATATGGGAAAGAGAAACAATCAGAACTTTGTAAGCATACCATTTGAAAAGCTTATATCCATGATACAGTATAAATCCGAAGAAGTGGGAATAAGAGTAGTCATAACAGAAGAGAGCTATACTTCTAAAGTTGACCACTATGCCGGAGAAGAGATGTGTCACCATGATAGTTACTTGGGTAAACGAATAAAAAGAGGTCTATACCGTAGCAGTACAGGGAAAATTCTGAATGCTGACCTTAACGGAGCGATAGGAATTTTAAGAAAAGTATCTCACGAAAGTTATATGCAAATAGTGAGTATAGGTGTAGTGGAGACACCATCGAGAATACACCTAGTGTAGACTCGTAAATAAATACCATGGGTAAATATTTTACAGTTGGAGAGCTGTGCGAATCCAGTACAGCTAAAGCGAAAGGTATAAAAAATATACCGGATGGAATGCAAGTAGGTCGTTTGAAAAGTTTAATTGAAAAGGTTTTAGATCCATTAAGAGAAGCATATGGGAAACCTATTTACGTCAATAGTGGATTCAGAAATGATGAGCTAAATAAAGAAGTCGGAGGTGTAGCAACAAGTCAACACAGAAAGGGGGAAGCTGCAGATATCAGTGCAGGATCAATTAAAGAAAATGAAAAATTATTTAATTTAATTCAGGAATTAAATCTCCCCTTCGATCAATTAATAAACGAGTCAAATTTTAGTTGGGTACACGTTTCTTATTCACAGGAAAGACAAAGAAAACAGATACTAAAACTTTGATTATAGATAGGCTACTACGGTAGCCTATTTTCTTTTAGTCTTCTAAGATCAATAATTTCATCTAGAAGTTTAAATCTTAGATCTTCAAACTCACAATGTGGCAAATCTTTTATCAGATTCTTGATCGCTTGATTAATCTCGTAGTCTTTTCTAATGATTGTTAACTTGATAGAATCATATTTCACCTTCTTGCATTTCATAATTTCTGTTTTTCGTTAGTAAGAATAGCATTTATTTTTTCTTCTGTAAAGCCAAATTGCTTTGCAAATTTCTTAAAGGCTTTCATTTTCTTTTCAGGAATCAGTGCAAACATAGAATTTATGGGTCTATCACTCTCTAATGCCTTTTTAAAATCTTTGTTTTTCATATTATCGTTTTTTTATTCTACAACAATCACATAAATATTTCTTTGCTGAATCCCATGTCTTATCTATAATATAATCTCCTAAATATTGAATTTCCTCACCGTGAGGACTTATATCATAAGTAAGGCAGATATGATCTGCTAAATGACCTGATTCATGCGACCAAGTTTTTTCAAACTCCTTAGCACTACTTGTTCTACCTATAACAATTACACTTTTATGTGCTAGATGATTAGAAAAAGTTAATCCATTATTATATCCACATGTAGTTAGATTTTTATAAGCTCTTTTGAGTGATTCTTCCCCACATTCTATATATTCTAATTCTTCCATTACATCTTCAAAATATTTGCAAGTATAATCATAAAAGATAGTGACAGTCCAATCGTATTTAGATAAATATATTGTTTTTATTTCCATAAATATTTGAATTTAAAAAGTTATTTGTATCTTTGCATTGTTGTCAGCATCTCAATTAAAGACAATCACCTTATAAAACATGACGCCTGTCTATTTGTGAGTTGAGATGCACATTTAGGCGGGCGTCTCCCTTTTATAATATGAAGAAATTAACAACTGATGAATTTATCTCAAAAGCCATTTCAGTTCATGGTGACGAGTATGATTATTCTAAAACTGTTTATATAAACAAAAGAACTAAAGTAATAATAACTTGCAAAAAGCATGGCGATTATTATCAGTATCCTTTAGACCATCTAAAGGGTCACAAATGCAAACTATGTGCTAATGACTACAATAAATCAAGGATTAAAAATGTAGCCATTAATGACCTTGATTTAGCTCATGGTACAGATTGCTATTCTCATTGGATTCAGATTATTAGAAGGATTTACGATGAAAAATGGAAAACAAAAAATCAATCTTATATAGATTGTACAGTTTGTGAAGAATGGCTTTATTTATCTAACTTCAAGAAGTGGTTTGACGACCCCATCAATGGCTATAAAGAAGGATACGAAATAGACAAAGACATCCTTATAAAAGGGAATAAAATGTATTCACCCGACACCTGCTGTTTTGTACCACAAGAAATAAACAAACTCTTATTGTTGAATAAACATAAGAGAAGTAGTACTCCAATTGGAGTAAATCTTAAGAACAATAAATACGTTGCTCGTTTATCTAAAAGGAGAAAGAGGGTATTTATAGGTTCTTATGATGATAAGGAAGAAGCTTTTAATGCCTATAAAACAGCTAAAGAACAATATGTCAAAGAACTAGCGGACAAATATTACAAAGAAGGGAAAATTACTAAAAAAGTATATGATGCCTTAATGAAATATGAAGTCGAAATAACAGATTAGAGACATTCTTTCCAAGGAATTACTGTCCCATTACCAGAGCATATAGAAAAGAAATATCTAAATGGTTTTTCTGAACCTACATTTGCATCTTTATCATCTAAATAGTCTTTGATAGATAAAGCTAAATGTTGTTCATCTGATATTCCACTTCCCCAATAATCGCTTTTTAACATATTACAGACATACCAACTGTTTGCACCGTTGTCAAGCTCCAAGGTAATGCCATAACGTGTAAGCAATTCTTTTACTTTTTCACGTGGGACTGGCGTATATGGATTACCATCTTTATCTTTCATCTTGGATATTGCAAACTCGGCCATTTTATCGCTGAAATTGAATCCGTTGAATTGAAGATATTTTCTCATATCCTCCGGTATATTATCATACAAATCAAAACTTGCTCCTTTATACATAATTAAAAAGTTTGTAGGGCACTAAAAATTATAGTGCCCTAATTAATACTAGCGTCTGCGTGAACGTGAGCGTCTGCCCCGTCTTTCGCCCATCATCTCTTCATCTTCGTATTCGTCATAACGGTTGCCATAAGAACCGCTACCACCACGACTTCCACTACCATAGGAGCCACCGCCTTGTCCGCTACGTTCTCCCATTGATTCCATTTCGTCCCAAAGGGTTTCGAAATCTTCTTTTAGGCATTCAAGACTCTCTTTGAAGTCCTTAAAGGCTTTTCCTAATCCACCTTTTCTTTCGCCTTCCATTATTTCAATCATTCCCATAATATTATTATTTAGAATTTGTTGTTTTGGGTTTATTAGACGTATTCATTTCTATCAAAAGAGATTTTATATCTCCCAATCCATCTTTTACGGATTTAACCTCCTGTTCCAATGAATTAATCCTATCTTCTTGTTGCTTTTCTTTGGCAAATTGAGGATTTAGTTCTTTTAAAATACTATCACAAGATTCTATAACAGAATTATGATATGAAACACTTTCCACAATTTGTTTACTCGTCTGCATCATAGCTTCAACTTCCGAAATAATAGCTTCCTTCTTTTCAGAAACAATTACATTTGGATAAGCAAACATTTCACCGTTTGCAGGCAATTTCTGAAAGTCTAAGACCTCTTCGCCACATCTAACCTTAATGTCTATAAGCATTTCCGGTTGAGGGCTATAAGGTATTGACGGATTATAAGTAGGATATTTAGGAACAGGTGAACTTACAGATTCGATCTGTCCTATTTTAACTGTAGGTCTTTCTCCTTTGGAAAGAACATATATAAAACCACCTTGTCTACTTGATGAAAACATATAATAAACTTTTTTAATTTGTTTTACATAGACGGGATTTTACCCCCGTCTATAGATTCACTTACTTGCTACTGATGTAGGTGCAGGGGTTGTTCCGCCTGTCTGAAAATTGACAAAACGTATAATCCCCTCTCTTTTATTGATAAAAGCAAATACTTCTTTTGAGTTTGTTATATCAGAACCAATAACATTTGAACTGTTATGGTCTATAACATTTACTTTACTTTCACCATTATTAGAAGAAGAACTCCCTACATTTGTACTATTATTGGACGTTGGAATAGCAATCGTTACAGGCAGTGCTTCACCACCTGTTGGAACTGCTTGATTAACTTGCACAGTCACATAACATTCACAAGGAAGCTGATTATACAGACATTTGTCAATCCCATAGTCTACACTCGTCTCTGATAAGGCTACGTTTGTTGTCGGCAACTCAAATATACAGAGTTGTTTCAAACAAGAACGTTGTCTTGTCGGAATAGCTGAACCGAGACCACCCGTCCACCAGTAAGTACCAAAAGGATTTAAAGGATTTCCATACATAATATTTTCCTTTCTTTAAATTTTTACTATCTTTGTATCGGGATAGACAAGAGTAATTAACTTGTTGATAAGAGTAAACCGAAGCTCTTCCCTTTCTTTTAAATCTTCGGTATCATTTAATTCGGTAATCAAATGAATAACAAAGAATTTATCGAGAGTATAACTCGCGAAGGAGAAGAATGGCGTGACATAATCGGAACACAAGGGAACTATAAAATATCTACTTTGGGTAGAGTTATGTCTCTTGTAGGAAAGTGTAAACTATTATCTGTTAGAAAAGACAAAAATGGATATATGAAAATAAATATTGGTCGTTATAACAAATATAAATTATCTTCATTGATACATCGTCTTGTCGCAGAAACCTTTATCCCTAATCCAGATAATAAACCTTGCATCGACCACATAAATGGAGATAAGTCAGATAATAATGTAAACAATTTAACATGGGTAACATACCATGAAAATTCTTTAAATCCTATTACCTTATCTCGTTTAAGGGAAGGTGTATTAATCCATGCTAAAGCAATATTAAGAGTCAGGAATGGTGAAATTGAACAATCCTTTAAGTCTATTAGAGAAGCTGAAAGGAAAGGCTTCAATCGTTCCATCATTCAAGATTGTTTAAAGACAGGAAGAACACACAAAGGGTATCATTGGATTTTATCTTCCGATTACGAAAATATCATCAACACGTCAAAGAACTCTTTATCTAACGAAGATGCTACTTAGCACCCACAACGATTGCCATAATTAGCAGCTACATCACCTGCGTAAGCTCCTGCTGCTGCGGCAGCGTAAACTTCCGGATTATATGCTTTGAGCTGGGGATAAATTACGGGTACCGTATTCGGGAGCTTACATTTAATTGCATCAACCTCGCCCTGCAAGTTATTCAAAGCATTAGCCAAAGGAGCAGTATTAGCCTGAATAGTGGCAGAAATAAATCCATTCTGATTCAACTGTGAAATCTGTCCCTGTAAAGCCAATTTTTCAGAAGTCAGTTGGTCTATCTTTTCTTGACAATGACGGGCTTCCATTGCATCAAGTTTTGCAAGGATTGCCTGATTGTTGGCAGTTGCTCCATCTCTCAAAGCTAAAGTATTTGCATTCATTGTGTTCTGCAAAGTATTAGTTTGATTCATTGTAGCAATCTGATTTTCGTATCCCTGCGTAGTAATAGCGTTCTGTGTCTTGCAGCAACAATCAGATATTGCTTGAGCAATCTGGCAGTTACCTGCTTGGATGCTATTGATAATCTGTTGGCTAGACATTCCCAATTGGCTGCCAACACCTTGAATTTGTGTCATAACGCCATTAATAGACTGTTGAATTTGTCCAACTGAACAATTCAAATTGGTAGCTAAAGTATTAATAGCTTGACCATTTCCCTGAATAGCACTCATTAGTAATTCCCTTCCTGCATCATTGTTAATCAAATTTGGAACACCAGCGAATCCATATCCGCCGCCATTACCACCATCGTTACCACCATTGTTACCCCAACCATTGCGACCGAACAGAGGGAAAAGGAAGAATAAGAAGATAATCCACATAAACCATGAACCATCTCCACCAAATCCATTACCATTACCCTTGCTGTTCAAAGCCATCAACAAGTTAGGGTCAATACCCTTTTGCTGCAAAAGTGGAGCAAGCATAGCCATCATACCACTTCCGCTTCCACTCCCTGTTTCGGGAGTATAAACAACTGTCTTTGATTCCATAAAATTACATTTAATATAGCTCGACATTGAACTATGCTTAAATGAGCGAATTTTATCCGAATAATACTAGCCAGTTTATTACGGTTGTAACAAATTGAATACCAATGATATTTAAAATATCCTTGAATACATTTTGATAATAGTTAATGTTTTCATACATTTGTGAAAACTTTATTTCACTCATGGAGTTAGACGAAAAACAAAGAGAATTAATTGATAATATAGAATATGAAGTAGCTAAATACTTTGGAGTTACGCAACAAGATATTATCAATAAGCAGACAAGAGAAAGTGTAAGCAATGCTAGATATTTCATCTTTTATATCTTGCATTTCAAATTAGGAATGACTCCTAGAGCAATTGCTAGAGAATATTTCTATAATCCTAGATCTGTAAAAATGGGATATGCCAAGATTAAGCATAGACTCAAATACTATGCCTACTACAGTAATATATTAGAAGAGTTAATGGAAAAAATAAAACCGTTTTTGCCCAATCATTAGAGCAAAAACGGTTCATAAGAAATCCTGAAAACAAACTTAAATCAAAGCTTTTACAGCCAATCCTCCTAGCGGATGATTTCCTCCTGCAGTTACTACACTATTCAAAACATCATAGATGTTTCTGAGTATTGCAGTTTGTGCTACAAGTTCTCCATACATCGGATTAAGTTTTGGATCAACGCTTGTAAATGCCAAATATAAATTTTTCAATTGCAAATTACTATCTGCAGTGAAGAATCTTATTGAATTCAATAACGCCTCAACGATCTGTGCCGTTTCTTCTGTTACTGATTGTATTCCTTTTTGAAGACCACTAAGTTCAGTGTCTCCGGTGGATGGGAGTTTAAAACTATCTGAAATGGATTTCCAAAATTCATTAAGTAAAGGCATAGTCTTATTAATCTCTTCTCTTAACTTATCCAATTCTTCATCTGTCAGATTGCTTCCACTTGCTAAGAAACCATCCATCATATCCATAATTGGTTTTAGAAATTTTTCAGTTCCCTTTAACATCAATTGTTTAGCGATGACATTATTTATATATTCATCCCATTTATCAGTTAATGCAGAAAGTCCATCTCCAGTTTCCCGATATGCATCTAACCATGCATCTGCAAAATCTTGCGCTGCTGATTTGATATTTTGTTCAGATCCGAACCCTCCTAATTCTTCAGTCTGTTTGTTTCTGAGATTAGCCTGTTCTTCCCGAAGATCTTCAATAGTATTTCTCCATTCCTTAATTCGATCATTATCTGTTTTTTTCTTGTCTTCTTCGGCAGCAATCATTCTCTCATAACTTTGAATTTGTTGTTCAATATTACGTTGAGCATTCTCGTTGCTAGCATTTAGAGTGTCGATTGCATAAGCCTTTTCAATATCTTTTCCTAACTTTTCGTAAGCTCTTTGCAGATCTTCTACAGCTTTTATTTCTTTTTGTATCGTCTGCTCTCTTCTTGCGTCATGTTGCTTATTTAAAGTAGTAAAGACAGTTGTAATAGAACCAATAGCGTCAGCTACAGCTCCGGCAATATTACCACTTTTAAAGTTATTCCAAGAAGACATTACTCTTTCATTAACATTCCCAAGTAATTCTCCGGCTTGTTGAACTTCTCTCCATCCACCCACATTAGTATCAATTCCACGACTTTCAGCAAGTTCCTTGAATTGATTCATAAGATCGAGTGTTGCATTAATGGACTGATAAATTCCAGTAACGATTTTATCAACCATGCCCATTGCTGAACCAAGTCCACCGGATACTTTCCCGATTTGCCCTGAGATATTGCTTAATTTCCCTTGAGAAATGTTTAATTGATTATTAGTATCCCCCAAATTAGAATTAGCTAATTGAAACTCTTCATTTGCAGCAGCTAACTCATCTTTATAACCGGGCTGAAGAAAATCTCCTGACTCTCCTGCTTCCTGTATTTCTTTTAATCTTTGAGTAGCATCTGCAACTTCTTTAATTCTTTCTGCTTGTTCTACAATAAGCTGATTCTGTCTTTCTTTTTCTGCTTGATATTCCTTTTCTAAATTAACTAATTGACGATATTCAGCAAAAGCATTTTTAGCGAAGGGAGATTTATTCTTTTGAATTTGATCCTGTATCTTAGCAATAGCGTCAGAATAAACTTTTAAATCAGTTGCATTTAGACTTCCTGCTGATTCTGAGATAAATTGCTGCATTTTTTGAATCAATGCTTCTAATTCTGTCGTAGTATAAGCAGAAAGATCGCCCATTGCCTGTAAATATTCCGGTGTTTGTTTAAACTTCTCAAGATTCAGTTTGCTAACTTCTTTGTTTACTTTATCTGTCACATTCTTAACAATAGTAACATATTGATCTGCATTAAGCTGATCTTTATTAAACATGTCAGTTGCAAGGTTAATTTCCAACCCTCCTGATTTTTGAACCTGCTTGATTTTATCGACAGAATTTGCTAAGTATTCAACAAAATTATTTAATCGTTTACGTGTCTCCTCTTTATCTTTATCAGTAATCTTTTTCTGAATATTAAAATAAGAATCAAGTTGTTTTTGTCCTAAAGAAGCAGGATCAGGATAAACTTCTTCTAATTTCTTTCTGATTTTGTCAAGAGTTGTTGGAGCAATGTCAAACATTTTAGCCACAGCATCCATGTCTAATCCTTTGTTTTCCAATGATATGTATAATTCATAGTCATTAAACATAGAATCAAACTGCCTTTCAATATCTTTTATACCTTCTACGGTAGCTGTTACTGTAGCCGTAGCTCTAAGTTCTGAAGAATATTGATCATATGCCTGTCTAATAGAAAGAGCAATTTTCTCTCCTAATGTCTGACCTATTGAGTCTGCTTCATTAGCAATTGACATTTTATCAAATCCAATACTTGTAATAGGTTTTTTAAAAAGATTACTGAATGTATCCCCAAATGTCTTTTGAAGTGTCTTAGTTGCCTCCATCTCTCCTTGAGTCTGACGAAGTTTCTCATACTGAGATTGCAATTGCTTTAACAGTGAGAGTTGAGCTTTAAGTCTTCTTTCTTCTGCGGACTCAGATTTTCTATCGGCTTTTTTATCAATGTAACCAAAAAGTAAAGCAATCTGTTTTTGTTCTTCTCCGGCTGCTTTTGCTAATCTCACTGCTTCTTCTTTTACTTTAGCAATATGAGGCGTAAGATTTACAATAGATTTTTCATTTTCTTTAGCTGCATCAATTAATGCTTGTCCTGCTTTGTAAATCTTATCTCTATATTCTTCTACAGTTGTTTCATCAGTAACAACAGGTAATTTTAAAGCGGTTTTATCTTTAAAATCTTTCTTGTTGTTATATTTATTTACAACTTCAGCTAATGCTTTTTGTTTTTCATCTAATTCCTTTTCTACTTTCTTTTCATCATAATTAATTTCAATATTAAAATCTTGTTTGATTCTATTTTTTAAAAAAGAACGGGCAAATACGCTTTCAGCACCTGCGGATGATTTAATAAATACTGCCATTCTTTTCATTAAATCTTGCTGTTGCTCTTTTGTAAGCTGTTTGAATTCATTAAGAGTTATATTAGCTTCTTTCAAGGCATTATCTCTTAGTAACTCGTAAGAATCGTTCATTGCTGCAAGCTGAGTTTTTCTATTTTTATTAGCCTCTTCTAAATCATCTAATGATTTTGTTGCACTTGTTCTAAGATTATTTAGCATTCTATTTGAATTAGAATTATGAGTAGCTAAACTCCTAGCATAATTTATTAGCAATTTAGTTTTTTCTTCAATACTTGAATTACTGTTAATAATTGAATTAAGTCCATCTTTAAAACTATTAGGAATATCATTCCCTGTTTTTAAAATAAACTGCATTTCACTTACTAATGAGTTATAGTCAACCGTTAAGTTTTTTATAGCTTTATTTTGTTCATCCAAAGAACGTGTGTAGGAATCAGCTTGTTCTTTGAAACTTTCCCCAAATAACGGCACTCCGGCTTGCATTAATTTATTTAACGTAAGCGTTCTATCTAACTCTTCATTATACTTTTTCTGTTCGTTGGCTAATGATTTTATTCCATCCTTGTTTTGAATAACTTTAGCATAGACCTCCGGATATTGAATTTTTAATTGATTCAGCAATTTGTCAGTTTTCTCTCGTTCTGTATTTGCTTTATTCTCAGCTTCTGCATATTCATCTGTACCCTTCTTGGTGTTTTTTAGAGCTTCTTCTGCTTTTTCCTGAGTATTAATTTGTTGTTGAACACTTTTTGTTAGAGATTCAAGTTTTTCTTTTTGAGTAGTTAATTGATTATTTAAAATATCATATGTAGCTCTTGTCCGATCTAATTTATCAGTTAAATCTTTTACATAATAAACTGTTCCGGCTATAACTGTAGCTAAAACAACCCACGGATTGGCTTTTAAAAAGAGTGTAACACCTTTCAATGCCTGCCAAGTTTTTCCTAAAGCTGCTGCCAACCCTCCTTGTTCAACAGTAGCTGCTATTGTAGATGCTGCGAATCCGCCATTAGCTGTTGTTGCTATAGCTATTTTTGCAGCATATGTAATAAAACCAATAGATGCGGCATTTAATGCTATACCAAAATATCTCCAATTAGCAACAATCTCATTAATAATATTTATAAATCCTTTTAGTACACCATCATTTGCTTTACCGATTTCATTAAACATTACATCAAAATTATCCTTCAAATTGGATATCATTCCGGCTAGAGTTTCCGCTTGGATTTCCTGCATATTATAGAATATACCTCCGGCAGATGTTATTCGTTGAAATACCTTCTCTACATCTCCAAAAGCAACCATTCTTTTAGTAATTCTAGATTGCACTTCTCCCACTGACACCATACGACCTTCAAGTTCTGTATAGATATCAGCTAGCTCTCCAAGAATATTAACTCCGGCTTCAGTAAATTGACGTACTTCACTAGCTCTCAAGTAATTAGCAGCTTTTACCTGTCCATAAGCAAGTATAAGACGTCCCATGTCAACACCAAGTCCGGCTGATACATCAGCAAGCATTTTTGTCGTATCATAGAGCTTATCAGATTCAATACGATAAGCAGCTAACTGCTTGGTGTAGGTGACTAATTCCTTTACTTGGAATGGAGATTTAACAGCTAATGCTACAGTTTTTTCAAATAATGCATTAGCCTCATCTTTATTTTGAAGAATTGCCTGTAAAGCTCTTTGTTGTAACTCAAACTCTCCACGAACTTCAATTAGTTTTTCAACATATCCCGTAATAGCAGAAACACTGAATAATAATGCAACTTTACGTGTAAGCTGATCTGTTGTATTAAGAACACTGGATTGTTCCTTTTTCAGCTTATTCATACTGTTTGCAGCATCAACATTTGCTTTTTTTAATCGGTCTGTTTCAGAAGCTATTTTGGATAATTCCACAGTATAATCTTTCCCTGTACGAGTAAGAGAACGTTGTGCATTTGCCAATGCTTCAATTTTTCTTGCTCTTTGAACAATGGTTACTTCGCTTCTATTTAGTGCTCGTGCATATTCTTCTTCTGCTTTTGCAGCAGCTTGGCTAGCCTTATTATTAATAGAATCATCTCGTTTTTTCTGCGCAATAGCGGCTTTATCTAATGCAGTAAAAACTTTATTGGCAGCAACAGCTAATTGATCTTCAGCCTTAACTTGTCTCTGAATTGCTGATTGCCCATCTCTAAACGAACGATTCAATTGTTCCATTTCTGCCTTTTGCTTTTGGGCAGCAAGAGATGTTCCATTTATATTATCAAGATAATTTTTCCAATATATTTCATTTTGTTTTAATTCTGCCCGTTGAAGTTCTAATACTCTTATCTGAGCTTCAATTTCCGGAATTACCGTATTAGCAGTGTTCCCTAAAGTTAATGTATCTTTAGGAATAACTCCACTAATTTTAGCAGCAGCTAATTTCTGAGAAGCAGTTGTGGCATCTTCTAGATACTTCTTCATTGTATCTAGTTTCTTATTGACATTATCGATTGGCGAATCTGCTACTTTATCTAATTGAGTAGATACCTTTGCTATATTATTAGCTAACCTCTCGTAATTGTTGCTTGACTCTTTAGGAATAATATTCTGCATCCCTGCTTTTGCTTGTTTTAATCTTTCGATAAATGGATCAACTCCACTTGCCATTTGAGCAAAAGCCTCTTTAACAGCCTTCTGAGTTTTCTCACTTGTCTCAGCAATCTGTTCTATCTTTTCGTCTGCCGTATTGAGTTTCTTTAAAACTTCTTCCGGTATTTCTAATATATATCCGTCTGCCATTTTTCTTCTTATTGAGGTAATACAGGTATTCCAAAGTCATTAAACAGTTGCATTGGATTGTCAATATGCACTGCATTTCTTCTTTTTTTCTCTTCTTCTGATAGATAAATGATGTGGGTTGAATCATATTTAGCTAGCAGAATTTGTGGTACTGTCAATTCCCACATATATTGTTGAACCGTTACAGATGGAAATGTTTTTAAGAAGTCAAACATTTCACCATAAGATGTTCTAGCTATTATTATTTCTGTTCGGTCGTCTTCATTTTTCTCTCCAAGACTATCATCCTGAACGTCTGTATCGAGTTGATAATCGAAAAAAAAACATCCACATTTATCAGATTTAAAACTTCAAACAGAAGTTGCCCCCAATCTCTAGATTCACATTCCCACAGTAAGACATCTATAAATCTCTCTAGATTTTCTTCAATTGCCTTTTTATCATTGAGAATAGCTAATGCAAGAATTTTACATACAACAGGAAACTCTTGCGATAATCCTTGCAATATATCTCCAAAAGTAGCTTTTTCTATCTTATTAATTTTAGTGGCTTCTTCCGCTATCTTCCATTGCGTTCCCGGTTTTAAAGCAGTTATTTCAAACTCTGTATTTTGCAATTTTACTAAAGTCGGGCTATTCGTCATGATTTTGACAAGTCGCTCCATTGCTTCATCTGATACAGGATCTCTAAATGTTTTTCTTTTTATCTCTTCCATAACTTATTATTAAAAAAGGGAAGGAGTCTAACTCTCCCTCCCTTTTTATTTTACAATACTGTTCCTGTTTTAACTTTTTTACTAGAACTAGAATCTCCGTTTATACTTCTTAGGGAATTAGTCGGAGAAGCTGATTCCCTTACGCTCCCCCCTGTGCTGCAGTTTCAACATAGAACGGAGTCATGTCAGAACCTGTTCCAACTTCTCCTGCGTAACAAGTACCACTGATTTCACCCTGAACGATACCTGTTTTCAAGGTAGAAGCAGTAATTTTAGGACTAAGCTTTACACGTGGACAAACCAGTGCACCAAGTTCACCAAATACTACACGTACTTTTGCCCACTTAGGAGAATAAGTATTAGGTGCACAATACGCATCCCTTCCTTCCACGGTCACTTTCTTAAATCCGAAAAGCCCAGTCAAAATATCATCCTGAATGTCGCCACTGGTTGTAGCAAAGGTATATCGACCCAAAACTACGTTTTCGAACAGAGGCTCATCCGATACTTCATTGTCTGTCGCATTGATAGTATTATCATCTTGCGTGATAGATGTACTATCAGCTACAATTTTAGTCAAGTCATAAACGTTACTACCGGGAGTCAATCCTTCACTGTCGGTAAAAGGAGTAATTTCTACTTTTGTTACTCCACCCAAAATAATGGGTTTTGTTAAATCTATAGCCATATTAATAAGTTATTTAATTAAATAATTGTTGTATGTATTCTCACTATGTTAACATGCATATTTTTAGTTGAATCATAATCGGTACGAGTTTCTTCACGAAATAGGCGATAATGCAAATTAGTTTCTTGTTGCTCTTGAATTATTTCATCCAATCTGTTTTCCATTCTTGACATCACGGCAACATTCTTCTTCCCATTAGCCATTGGTTTTGCATACAGCCAAATCTCAACATATCCTTCATTTACGGCTCCCTTATTTTTTATTCCATTATCACATGAAATAACCGCCATATCTTTCCAGTCATCCGGTCTGTTAGGCGGAAGGGTAGAAGGATATACATTTTCTGAAATATCTCCATCTAAGATAGAGTTATAAAATGTTTCTATTGATGATATAGTAGTGTATGCTGAACTCATATTATAACGGGCTTACTTCATCACGTTGAATTTTTAAAATTTTCACGTTATCACTAATTTTTCTTGCTAACTCTTTCAAGTCATCGCCTACCGTAAATATAACTTTATATTTATGTCTTAACGGATCTTGTCCGGCTTCCAATATTCCTCCATAAAACATGGTTACTACAACTACTAATTGCATCCCATTGCTTTGAGGTCTAAAGGTTCCCAAAAATTCTTCTACAGATCTTCTACCAGTTATATATTCATGCTGATATGGATCATATTTGGCTGTAGTAGCCATTTTAGTAAAAAACCTTTTTGTACCCGGATATAATTCTCTTTTATAAAAAACAGCACTTCCGTAACTATCATGGAGATTCTGAGTTTTAGTTTTATCATAATCAGCTTGTATATAAGCACTTTCGATCAGCCTTTGACCATCGTCTGCTAATTTCATAGCTAATTTATTTATAAAACTATACTGAGCCATTTAAATTACTTGATGTATTATCTGTTAAATATACAGCACAACCTGAAAGTTGTGTTGGAAAAAGTCCAATAACCATTCCATCTACACGCATTCCATACATATTCCCTCTGAATAAGACACCTCTTGTGATTTTGATTCCTACAGATTTATCAAAAGGGAAATAAACATTGAAAGATGCTTTAATGCTATTACCAGAATCACTTTTCTGTGCCTCCTGAATATCGCATTTAGTCTTTAGCAATATTAAATCTTCTTCCTTCTGTTGGTCTAATGGTTTGCTTTCATCTATCCAAGTAGTATAGAATTCTCCATCATAAGGATATTCTTCTGTTTCGTGCCTGTCTATGATCATCAGTCGTATTCGTTAATCCATGAAACTCCTCCGCTTGAGACAAGCTCTAACTTGTCATCATCATACTTCTTATATAATCCAATCATGAGATTATAAATATCTGTTTTCGTATCATATCTTTGACTCCCAATCGTTTTCGTGTATGCTCCGTGTTGGTTCGTCTGACTTGCTGTATAGTTAGGAGATGTATATATAACAAATAATAAATCAGCCAATAACAGGTCTTTCTGTTTTTGAGTTAATGATTTAAAATCAGTAATATCACTTACATCTCTCTCCATTGCGATACGGGTTAGAACCGCCTTGTCAAAGACAAAGGCGGTCAAACCTTCTAGATATGTTATAATGTCAAATTGAGCCATATTAAGAATCTGCTACGGTTGTATCAACAATGACATGATATAAGAATTCGGTCAATGCAGGAGTAGCACTCATCATCAAACGAGTTTCCCATGATTTATATTGACCATCAGCCATCGTAAAATTAGCCAAACGTGAGAATCCATCAATGTTTGCAAATACGGAGTCAATTACTTTATTTCCATATTTATTTGCTAACTTTTCGTCAAGAATAGAAGTATGCATGATCAATCCGGCATCTCCTGCGGGGCGCAATACAGCTACTTTCTTGTCCCAACCATGTACCATCTCATCACCTGCCCAATTTGAGTTTTTCTCTTTTTCTACTACAATATCGATAGGAGAAAGACCGTCATATGCTTTTACGGCAGCATTAAACATATCATCAAGAATAATAGCGATATCCGGAGCCGCAACAGGACTATTAGTGTTTAAGTTGCGTAAATATCCTACCCATTCCTTGACTTGTGCATTTTTCAAAAATACATCCTGATACATTTTCTTTGTAATCTGCCATTTCATAGCACCAGTGTATCCTGTTCTATCACGGAATTTCTTCTCTATAATAACCATTTGGTCAAACAACTTGGCATCCTGGGCAGTCCAAACTTTAGCTCCTGCTTTTTCAAAGTTTTCTTCGGGGATTTCAGCCTTCTGTTGAGGCCCAGTAATACCCATTCCTGCGGTGTAGACAATTTTACCTGTGGAAATTAACTGTGCAGAAAGATGGTTCAATGTTTGATCTTTCTGATCAATCAAGAACTGAACATCCTTTGTCCACTCACGTATAATATCAGCATCACTTCCAAATTCTGCAAATTTATCTTCTTTATACTGACGCTCCATAGCGGTTTCAGCAATAGCTCTTGAAATAAAATCAGGAATACTTCCAGTATAGAAAGAAAGACCTTGTTTATTAAATGGATGAGCATCACCAAGAGGAGCACGCCAGTCCATCAAAGGAGCACTCGTTGTTTGTCTCTGATTAACCTTATATGTCGCAGTCCCATCTGCTGCAGTAGGAGTTGCGTTCGGGTTTACAGAGAACTGACTTCTCCACCAATTATAGTTAATGTCGATCAATCCCGAATCATCAATGACTGATTGCAAAAGTTGACGACCATCTCCACTTCTAAAAAGAGCAGCATAACGACTGCTATCAAAATCAAATCTCATAGTTTCTCCTTTCTTTAGATTTCAAACCAACCGTCAACATTTGACTTATTTAATTTTTTAACGACTTCCGGAGTAGGTGACATTAATATTTCGTACATCAATGCATGAAGAGTTGGAGTAAGATAATATCTTGCACCATCAAAATCTTCATCATTTTCAGCCGGAGCATATTTAAAGTCATAGTCGCACGGCAACACTGCATTCGGATTCTGTACTAGCATTTTAGCATCTGTGCCATCTTTATCTCCTTCAACGAGGATATCTCCTGCTGTCAAAGTTCCGATATCTGCGCTAAAAGTAAGCTTCCAAACGTCAGCATTACTGTTAGTCGTTTTCTCTACAGCAACAACAGTGTAAGCCGTTCCTGCAGTAGCAAATTCAGCCGGAGCTTTCATCAAAACATCACCAATTGAAGGCTGATGTCTGAATCCATCTCTTTTAATAAAAACAGTTGTTGCTGACGAAGCAGCCTGTACTTCAAATGTTTTTAGCAAAATAACTTCTGCCTGCTTATGTTTATTGGCTTTTCCGTTACCATTCCATCGATATTCCACCAAATCTCCTGCGTACATTTTACCCATTCTTTTAAATGGATTTTTTACAAGTCCACCTGTAGTTGGGAATACCTGATGATTTTTGATATCTACGATAGGAACAAAGACTTCTCTCGTCCCACCGATCTGACCTCGCATTTGGTTCGTAACTCTACCATAGTAGACCGCACCATAGGTATTTAAAAGATCGTTTTCCATCTTATTCTTTTTTGGGTTTTAAATCATTCCACATATATTTCATCTCAGTAGACTTTGTCGAAGGACTAAGAGGAGTAACAACATCAGGAATTTCAGCACGATTCAAATTGTAAAACTCTAGTGCAGATTTTGCTTTTTCTTGCACATCAAGATCTTCCGTAATGCTCGTTTCAGCTAAATATTTATTAATCCATTTATCATCTTTGATGCCTTTTTCTTTCATCGCTGACTTTAAACTGTTTTTAATACTAGCTAATTGCTTTTCCTTTTTATCTGCTAACACCTGTTTTTCAAGTTCTGCAAGTTTGTTTTGCATTTCGATATAGGCTTCATCTGTTTTTGCATCTGCGCCTTTACCTTTTCCCTTGTCATCCTGCGGCTTATAAGCTTTGACGAATTCTGCATAATCATGCTCCATGTTTGAATTTGTCTCCTGAAAAGCAGGGAACACCTTCGACACAAAATCATCTAATTCAGATTCATCATTTGTCAATAATGGAATTAGGGCTTCTAATTGCTTATTGATTGTTCTTTCTGACATGCGTAGGGTTTTCCCACCTTGTGTCAATTTCCCTTTGAGGTTTTCAAAGGCTTGTTGTTGAGTAAACTTCATAAGTCTATTAAGATTGAATTAATAATCGCATACAAAATAAAAGCATTATTCTATTGAAAAAGAGTGAAGAGTACAACAAAACATTCACTGGTGAACGTTTTTATTCCGAGGCTAAATATTCATAGAATATATAATACTATTTTTGCATGTAAATATTGCACCTCATGTCAGAAAACAGCGAAAATAAACTTAAAATAATACGTCCGCAAAAAGGCTTCCAAGAAAAATTCGTTCGAAGTAACGTAGATTTTGTTGTAGGTGGAGCCGCTATGGGGGTTGGCAAATCTTTCGCTGCATTACTGATGGCGGCAGAACCTTCTCTTGACCCTAATTTTCGTATGGTTTTTATTCGTAAGAATATACAAGATACAAAAGTAGGTGGTGGTGGTGTTGATGAGATTGAAAAGATTTATGGAGATGCTGTAAAGGTCAAACGGTCGGAAAATCCTCGTGCTACATTTAAGAATGGAGCTTTTGTCGATTTTACTCACATGGATAATGAAAATCCCGAAGACGTTCTAGAACGTGTAAAAGGATGGCAATATGGGGTTATTTATTTTGATGAAGGAACAGGATTTGAATGGAGTACAATTCGATTGGCTTTTTCTCGTAATCGTAGTTCCGGGAAATGGAATGGCAAGATCAGAATTACCTGTAATCCTAAAAAGAATCATTGGCTTAGAATTTGGCTTGATTGGTATATTGATCCTATAACTGGTTATCCAATTCCGGAAAGAGATGGAGTTGTTAGATACTTTTATATTAAAGGAGACAATATAAAAGATGTAGCATTTGGAGATACTCCGGAAGAAGTTTACGAACAATGTAAACATCAAATTGATGGGCATCTTAAAAAATTGAATGCTAGAGGAGGAAAGTTTACTTATAAGGATTTCATTAAGACTACTACTTTCTATGGCGGTTCACTGGATATGAACGAGGAACTGCTTAAGACTAATCCGGGATATGTGGCAAGCGTTGCTGCAATGGGCGAAAAACAAGCATTAGCCAATCTTGCAGGAAACTGGAATGTAGATATTTTAGATGAATCTGAATCACCTATTCCAAGTTGGGCTGCACGTGAATGCTTAATGGCTGATCCACAAGTGAACGGAAATAAATGGATTACGGCAGACTTAGCTGATTATGGAACTGATAATTTTATTGCGTTAGTATGGGATGGATTACACATATATGATATGCTAGTATTAGGAAAGACTACTCCTGCCCAAAATGCTAATCAATTGAAATTACTCGCAGCTAAACATGACATACCGGATTCTCATATTGTATTTGACGGTACAAACGGAAGATACATATTAGATTATATACCCGATGCAATTCCTTTCATCTCATCTTATCCTCCTGTTGGATTATATGCGAGAGCAGCAGCTAATAGAAAGGATGAAGCATATCTCAGATTAAAATTTCTTATCACTGAACGAAAAATATCATTTTCTAATGATGTAGCCAATCGTAAATATTATCACGCAAAATTGAAAACGGAAGTCTTAATAGAGACTGAATTTATTGAAGAATGTTCCGTTGTTCGTTTTCAAGAACAGCCGGGTGGCAAAAAAAGATTGGCAACTAAAAAAGAAATGAATCAGATGCTTGGCAAAGGACGATCAATGGATTTACTTGACGCTATAGCAATGAGAATGTTCCCGTTAGCTGAATATCAATATGGGACAGAACTTGAAAAAACGGCAATAGATCAGCGAGATGAAATTGAATGTGATTCAAATGAGAGTGTTTATGAAGATTCTTTTTGGGCTTAAAATATAAATCATGGAAGCAAAGGATTTAAAAAAAATAATAGAGGATTGCGCTAAGATGAAGTACGAAATAACTGTTAGAGATATTTCGTATATCGTTTTATTTAATGAATATAACAGTTCTACAATTGCCTATAAATCCATTTTTGGGGACGGAGAAGAAGATGTGATTTCAAAATATCATAAGTCAAAAACAATAAAGTTTCTCAAAACATATATTGATGCTAATTTTAAAAATAAGAAGCAAACCAAAAATGTAGATGAAGAAGACATTCAGGCTGAATATGAAGATATCACATTTGAAGAAAACAAAGAAGCTATGGTACGTCTATTGGCAAAAATACCGGAAGCTATCAAAAATGGAATGTCTATAAAAGATGCATTAAAATTAGAAGCGGATGTTCGTACTAGACTTAACGACAAATTCTCTGTTGCTGAAAAAGTAGAACAGCAATATATAATTGTAGAACAAAAATATAATGATATTTGCCCATATTGTCGGCATGAAATTGCCGTCCCAACTAAAGAGGTTTTAATGCAGAAGTATAATTTAATTGAAAATCCAAATAAGAATGCCTGATTATAAAGAACAAATAAAGCAACTTCTTTCAGAACCGGAAAGATTATTAAGAAAGAAGCCTTTTTTTAGAGGATATGACATGAATTCATGTGCTCGTTTATATCCAACTAAAGTTGATATAAATGAGACTGTTAAAGTTGAACTTCCGGCTATAAAGAAAAGAGTGATTCATCAAAGCGAGTTTCTAAAAGAACTAGAGCCACTAAATCACCGTGTTCTATACGATCAAAATGTGCCTTCTATTACTATGAAGCTAGACAAAGAACAAGGTGGAGGATTTGTCGAGATCAAATATCAGAAGATGGCTGTCCCATTCCAAAAAAATATAAAAGACAAACAGGTACAGCATCTGTGTGGGAATAAAATGGAATTTACAATAGTTGACGAAAACCCGACAGATCAACAACAACAGGATTTTATTACATTTAAACAATATTGGGATCTGAGGAACCAAGATGGAATGAAAAGAAAGTTAGCAGATGCACAATTATCTGTTGGAGATGCCGGATTGTTATACTACTTTGACCAAGACAAACAAATCAAATCTAGGCTCATATCTTACATGGATGGTTTTGTTTTGATTCCACATAATGATGAAAATGGGGATCGCATCATGGAGGCTGTTTATTATCCCAAAGATGATGTTGAGTATATTGATTGTTATGATAAAGAAAACTTATATCGTTTTATCCGTGATGATTATGCTGTAGATACTAATAAATATGGATGGAGATTAGTCGAGACTAAATCTCATGGATTCTCTGAAATTCCTCTTGTAACAAAAAGAGGCGATGTCGCATGGAATGACGGACAAAGCGTTATTGAATCTTACGAAATTTTATATAATATTTTTAATGTTATTCAAAAAAGACATGGATGGGGGATTCTGTATATTAAAGGTCGCTTTGATGAAACAGGGAAGAAAATAGCCGGATCTGTTATTCTTAATGACAAAACGGCAGGAACTGATGCTTCAGGTAATGATGCCAAGTTCTTGACACCTCCTTCTCCGCAGGGAACGATTGACACATTACAGTTGATGGAAGAAACAATACAGAAAGCTACAAGTACAACTTTCTTGCTTCCTAAAGATGTTAAAATGACTGGAGATATTTCCGGCATTGCTATTATGCTTACTCAATCAATGGACATTGAAAAGGGGTTGGAACATGCTGCTGAATATCAGAATGTTGCAGATAAAATGTGCCGTTTGTTTAAAGAGGGATTGGCTAAAGAACTTGTGTATAAAAAGATTCAGCCCACTGCAATTACTGATTTTGAAAATCTAAAAATTAATGCTAAATTTGTGGTTTGGAGACCTCAGTCTGAAACTGATTTAGTACAGAGATTGGCTACTGGAATTAGTAATGGTATGATATCTAAGGACACAGCTATAGAAAAGAATCCTGATTCTAAACCGGATGAAAAAGCAAGATTGGAAAAGCAAAAAGAAAAAGAGATTGCAGATCAAGAACGGCAATTAGAAATAACATCAAAATATAGTAACAAAAAATAATGATAAGGAGGAATAATTATGTATCAGAACATTATAACAAAAGTAACAGAAATAAAAGAAGCGACTTTAGTAGATGATATTCATCCATTTTACGTATTTTTATTTTCCAAAGAAGGGGAATCTAATACTGCAATTGTAAATGGGTTGCCTACATATCAGAAAGAAATGACTGATCTTCCACTTACGTCAATGATGTGGAATCCTATCGCTTTAATTAAAATCAATGTAACAAGTGAGCTTCTAACTGATTATAGAATCTTTATTGGTTATATCGAATGAGTGGAGGAGCTAAAGGAATAGGGCTAGGTATTGACTTCGCTATAGGAAATCAATACAAGCGTAAAGGTGGTAAATCATATATTGATCCGGCTGTCCTATCTAGCGTTGTTTCAGTAATTTCCACCTATGGTAAGACGAATGAAGATGCAGACCGAAGTATTCTAAAAGATAAGACCGGGAAAGGTAATGATTTTAAATTACTGAACTTCGGATTTGCGGGGAATAGTGGGTATGGGCTGTATAGTACTGATTTTACTAAATGGACTAAAAGACAAATAAATGATTTAGAAGTATCTCCAAATAAAATATCAGTAAGCAATAAAGATAGTGAAACAGGATTAGTAATATGGTTGGATGTAAACAAGAATAGATATGTGATTCCATCTTATAAAATAAAAGTTAGTAAATTAACAAAAACTATAACTTATTATTACATAGACGAAGCAAATCCAAGTATTAGAAGTACTTTTTCTATTAATAAAGAAGGAACATACATACTACCTATTTCACGAAACGATTTATATAATGGGGAAGAAAATACTAATATAGGTTTTGGAATATTCCCTCATGAATCTTTCACTATCGAGCAACTCCCCGACTTCGAAGGCTGGCTATGTACAGACGGAGTAGACGACATAATCGAGTCCGTCAAGCCCGTCTCTGAGATGTTGGAGGGTAGCAATGAGATTACGGTGGTGAGTATTATTCATCAGATATCACAGATACCCGGAAGTGAAGTTAATAAAGGACTAAATAATCAAATCTCTTATTATGATTCTCCTACTACTAGAGGTTATCTTAGAAATAACGTCAAAGATGTTGGGAAAACAGGTATATATGGTTATACTTTTAACGGTACGGCTCACTCGGTCATAAACAACATACTGGGAGATAAGGGCGATTATATTGCCGTTAGAAATAACGAGGGTATTGCTCTTAACGGAGTATTTTCGGTCTGTGGTTATAAGAACTATTACGGAGAGTTAAAAGAGTTATCTAGCATTGCCTACGCAGGTGGCTTTATCGCCAACAAAGTCCTAACCACCGACGAAATTAACCAAATTATCGCCTACTTCAACTTGGATCGTCCGGGACAGATCATTAAGCCTCAGTTATACTGCAATGTCAAGAAGCAGGGTATCACTAACGACAACCACGCTGAATTTAACGATCAGTTGATTGACTTTGTAGGAGGTCGCAATATCCAGTTGAATAATGTTGCATGGAAAGAAGAAAGTGGTATTGGTAAATATAATGTAGACTTTGATTCATGGATTCCCCAATTCAATATCGCTGATTCTGTACATACATCAAACAAACTTTGTGTTACTCGTATAAAGAATCCTCAGGCTATCTTATATACTAGAGCAAAAGTAAATAGTATGAAGGTAGAAGTGAAGGGAAGCCAATCTTTGGAATTGTTCTATCAATATGTAGATAAAGACGATAATATGATTCTTCTTAGTCTTCAAGGGGATGGCATTTATGACTTGCCTGCTAGTATTGCTTCTGCAAACAACTACTATACAGGATTTCGTGTTAGTAATTATACAGGAGAGTGTGATATAACTATCACTCAAATCCCAGAAAATCCCGACGCCTTACATCTAGACGGTATCTCCGACTTCGGCAAGGCTACCGGATTGCCTGTTTTGAAGGACTATACGGTAGTGGCGGATAGAAAGATATTGGGGAATAATGAAGGTGGTACTTTGTCTAAATCTTATTCCGCAGGCAATGGTGCTTTTATATTTGAAACTGGAAGTGTAATCTATTCGTTTGGTACTGGTACAAGTGGAAGCGGAGTTCAAAGTAAGAGAATGTTATCCTACCTCTCAAAATACATTTATAATGGTAATCCTGTCCAAGCAGGTGCAGGCATTGACAGTGATTCTATGTGGCTAGGAACGCTTAGAGACGGTGATCCTCGTTTCTCCAAGTTCGCATTATGGTCTCTCATGCTATTCTCATACACCCTTTCTGAGTTCCTCCTTGAACGCCAATTGAAGAAGTACAATGCAGGCACTTTGTATCCGGGTATGGTTGAGTTTAGACCGATTGTAAAGAGTAATATTGAATCATATACAATCTCATTTTATTTAATTGATAACCATGGGAATCAACTATCACTACTAGAGAATGGTAAGTACTACGACTTTAGTGATAAGAATAGATTGAGCTTAGTAAAAGGAGTTATTAAATTAGATAATGAATATATAGACAGTATATCAAGTGTTAAGGCAAATGGGATAAAAGTCGATATTAACGATGGTTCTTTTTACTTTCCGGTAACTAAGTCTCCTCAGAAAATAGATATTACCATAGATAGAAAAGAAGTGTTAAGCAATATTAAGAATTCAACATGGATTTCAAATGAACAATTAATTAAAAATAAATAAATAATTATGGAAATAATCAAAGACATAGCAGCTACGCAAGAAGTTGAATGGGGCACTCTAGCAGATGCAATTGATAGGAATTTTGATGAAGCATCTACAGGAATTCAAACAGTTGCGCAGAAGGTGGATCTTCTTGACATGGCTTCTCCAAACTATTGTGTGGGAGAATGGCAAAATGGAGAATTAAGTCCTACATCAGTTAATACAATTGGTGATACAAGTATACTTGACAAATGGGATTTCTATTTAATAGATACTACAGACAATACAGGTGAGACTAATCATCCTGTAGGAAAATTGAAAAGAAACAATCTTCTTCGATTTGTAGACGGTAGTTTTGCTCCTGTTATTGGAATTACAGAAGCTATGAGAGCCGAATGTGATGTTGAACTGTATTTAGATAATACCCAAACAAATAAATACTGTGATGCAGGGGCATTTGATGCAGAAGCATTCTATAATCAATATGGAATGACTCAGAAACTCTACAATGCGGCAGGTGAAGAGGTTCGTATTTTACGACCTTATGAGACTACTGAAACTAAATATACAATAGGTTTAGGAAGAGCAGATAAGATTTATCTATTAGATAACGTTGTCGGAAAAAGTGGGAAAAGATGGAAAGGGATATTTGCAAGTCCGACAACATGGGATGGAATAGATACAACTCTTTTTGGGCTTGATCCGACTGCCATATCTCCTTGTCCTGTATGCACTATTGGCAATAAGACACGTTCTTTCTTTTATGTATATGAAGGTGAATCTAATTGTAAATCTTCAAATGGCGCAAACAATCGTTGTACGATGTTTAGTAACGGAAGAACATATCCAAGAGTTAATGATATGAATCAACTCAACGACATGACATGGAGTCGTGCAAATAATGCAGATCCCGATGCACCTTATCCTTTTGCAGAAGGAGGATATCATGCGTTGAATACTTTCATCAATTGTTTGGAAATTCGTTATGGAACTAAATATCTACACAAGGAATCATTATTTTCCGGTGGTATTTGTTCTAATGATTCTGCAAGCGAAGCAGGATGGACAAAGACGGGAGGCATTCGTTACAAAAAGACGGCAGATAGCACATGGAAATACGCTAATTGGGATACGACTCCATCGGATATGTTCTATAATGCTAGTGGGGGTAAGACTAATATGAATGAATTCCTAAGTAATTATCATCCTAAAGAACAATGTATGGAGAGTCAAATGGCAGCATCGTTTGCCGTTGAGACTGGAGTGCAGGAAGGTGAAGAATTTGAATTCTATGGAGCTACCTATTATTACCGCAATATAGTGGGTGCAAAAGGATTAGCTGATGGAGAAATGAATGTAAAGGTATATAAGAAGATGTCTCAAACATTTAATGCATATGACGAGTTGGGTGCAGAAACATCTTTTGATGTAGAAGTAATCTTGCGTATGGCTTTATATGCAGGTGCTAATTTATCCGGTGATGTATTTGCTTACTGCGGAGGAGGATATGAACAGGTTGGAACATGTGTGAATGCTGCTTCAGCATCTGTTAACAATCCAGTTGATATTTATTTGGAACCGGATCAAAAAAAATGGTTGAAAGAAACAAGTGTAACTAAAACCAATCTTGGTACTTTTGATTTTGAAAAATCCTATATGAAATTAGGCAGTAGTACAAACTTGGGAGATAGTTACGCAAAAGAGCGAGAAAATTATGCTGCATGGAAGACTGCAAAAGGCGGTGGTCTGTCAACTGGAGAATGTTATTATGCTTGGGATAACAATTATTGGAGTAGTACAGCTATGCAGCGTGTTAGAATTGCGGCTCGGTTTCGTGGTAATGCTCATAGTCCTAATTGCTCGCCTCGTTTTTTGTATGCCTATTACGCTGCTTCTGCTACGTCTCGTACTTTTGCCGGGTTTGCCCAAGTTAGGATATCAGTAAACGCAGTTCCGATGCAATCGGAATAAAGGGGATGCAATCCCTGCAAATCCTATAGACATCTGATAAGTTATGCAATAGGACATAACCTCTAAAACAGATTGGATAGGTTGAAATAATGGATAAAGAGTTTTGCGGCTCGGTTTCGTGGTAATGCTAATAATACTAATTGCTCGCCTCGTAATTTGAATGCAAATAACGCTGCTTCTAATACGAATCGTAATATTGCCGGGTTTGCCCAAGAAGGTTCTTTTATTATCGTCAAACTCTTTATTCGTGTCTTGGAACGACAAATTATTATGAGACAATGTACTTGTGGATACATTTTGTATTTGAGAAGTACGGTAGTGGAAATAAACATTACCTTTTATGCCCAACTTGCTATAAAAATGAAAAATAGAATAGTTGACATATTTGATAATATTACAGAAAAGGATGTAAATCTTGCGATTGATCGTGCTATTCATAAACATATGAGTAAAAGAGAAGTCATATCCTTTTTAGAAAACAGACCGTCTAATTGCAAACAATTATATTCCGCATTAAAAGATGGATCATACATTAATATATTATCATATAAATATTTAGAAAAGACAAATAAAAATGGTAAAGACAGAGACATCAATAGTCCAACATTAGAAACTAGGATATACCAACATTTACTATTAAATTTGTTAGAACCTACATATTATCAGAAAGACAATAATTATGGTTTAAATTGCAAAAAGAAATCCGGTATAACTGCAACTGATAAAAAAAGATCTGTTGTACATAAGATGAAAAATATCTTTTATGATCGATTGGATTTAAGTTATTGTTTAGTGATAGATCAAAGGAAGTGCTACGAACATATTAAGGAGAAATATTTCAGGAAAGCTATAAAGAAAATAGTTGCTGATAAAAAACTGATAGATTTTGCCGTAAATGTATGTTTTGTAAATAATAAACTTCCGATTGGAACGCCAACTTCACCATTTGCTCATCATATCTTGATGTTATCTTTTGATTATTTTGCAAAGAGTTTAACAAAAGAATGTGTAAGATACGCTGATGATAACTTTTTAGCTTTTCATACTAAAGAGGAAGCTCAACAGGCTAAATGGAGAATCAAGAACTTTTGGTGGTATGAATTAGGGATGCGTGCTAAAAGACATACAGTTAAAATACAGCCATTATCTATTCCTTTAGATTTTTGTGGCTATAAGTATTATAGAAATAACAATTCAAAAACTTCTCATAATAAAGGATATACAAAAATTAGAAAAAGAGTAGCTGACGATGCCAAACGCTGCAATAATGATAGAAGTTGGGGATCTTACTTCGGATTATTAAAACATGCAGACACATGGTCATTAATGCGCAAAATAGAAAATAAAATGAGACTTACGGAACTTACTAACAAGATTGAGATTGATCGCAAAATGGATGCTAAGAATATCCTTCCTAAAGAATTACTAGGCGAGGTTATATCCATTTATGAATATGAGATTAGATATGATTCTAAAGGCAATGCCAATTGGATTAAATGTTTAATTGGTATGGATGAAAAGGATGAAGATGGAGAATCTACTGGGAGAACAATCGCAAGAGAATTTCATGGAAACTTTCAAGGGATCATACAATATATTATCTTGTGCGAAAAGGCTTTTGGAAAGAAACAATTATTACCTTTGGAAGATGTTGAGATTGAGAATCAATGTGGATACATATTCAAAGGAAGTACTAATCAATTAGAATATATAAGTAAAGATGAGAACAATTAATTATGTAGCTATTCCGGCTTTTGAATCGGAAGATATTAATAGAGATAAAACTGAATGGAAAAACGGTCAGTGTATTTCTATAGACGAAGGGAATTTTGTGACTTTATACATTGGTCATCATACTGAAGAAACGATAACTCTTGAGAATGGTTCTGAATATACTCCCATGAAAGCATTTCCTATTAGAGTCATGAAACCAGTAAACAGGGATATGGCTATTAACGCAGCAGAGATGGAAGCTTATTGCCTTAATTCTGCAATGGAAGTAGCTAGCTTTTCTGCTTCAATGGCTCGGAAACATCGTGAGAATCCAAAAGATCAGGAAGTAAAAGAGCATGATGCATTTATATCTTGGGTGAAAGAAGAATTAACAAAAATAGGATATTAACTTAAAAATTAACAATTATGAAATATATCGTATTTCCGGTAGAAAAATTAAATGAAGTACCACAGGGGATTCTTGATGAATTACATTTAGTTCCTCGTAAAAACAATAATGGGACTGAAGTGATAATGAAATTGAGTCATTATGAATTACTCTTTCCTGTTGCTGCATTACTTCCATTGACTGATGATGAGACTCCACTTGAGCCTGTGTATCCATATCCGGTATATGAAAATGAAGAATTATCAGCCTTATTGTCATCATCCGAATGGTCGGGAGAGGAGGTTATAGCTCCTGTTTTGGAAACTATATCACCTAAGACGTCTACGAGATCAACAAAGTCCAAGAAAACTACTGTATTATAAATTTATTTGTTATCTTTGTATACAATAACGAATAATATATTTCTGTATGGATTGGACAAACATATTAATGTTGATATTCGGTAGTGGTGGGGCTATTGCCGGAGTTTCGTCTTGGATTAAGACAAGACCGGAAAAGATATCTTATGAAATAAAGAATCTTCGGGAAGTTATAGATGAAGTGAAAGAAAATCGTGAAGAAGACAAAAAAGAGTATGAGAACAACAAACTAAAGTTGGAGAGAAGATTAGGGGAAATGGAAATTAGAAATTCAGTTTTAGAGAAATCGATTCAACAATGGTTTAAATGTCATCACTTACCGCAAAATGGAATTTGTCCAGTCGCAGATTTTGTAGATAAATCAGAAGGACTCATAAAGAAAAGAGTTGATGAGATAAATGCAAAGAAACAATTATAAAACATGCCCGGCAGTCCAAAAGGAATCTACCGGGCACTACGTTTTATTTCATAAATTAAAAGTTCTCATTTGCAAATATAGATATATATTCGAATATAACAAATAAAATGGTCGAAAAACTCTCAATATTTTCATTGGGACAGGACGGTAGCAAAACTCCTTTCCCTAACAATGGAGCACAAGCTGTAATAGCTGACTACCAATTTGTATCCGGGAGAATGGGTTCAATTAGCCTTTCGGCTACTTTAATGTATCCTCGTTGTCTTGATAATGAATGGGATGAGACACAGTTTGTTGAATTTAGGGGAGAAAAATATTATATCTTCACTACTCCTTCTTCTTCCAAATCCAATACCGATTTAAGATGGAAGCATGACCTTGTATTTACTTCAGAAAGGATTCAGCTTGACAATACATATTTTTATGATGCGGTATCACCTGATGCTGCCAATATAGATCAATACGTTAGTAATAGCACTAAGTTCACATTTTATGGTGATATAAATGAGTTTGCTAAACGTATGAACTATTCTTTAAAATATTCAGGTCTAAAATATTCCATTGTTGTAGATGAAGGAATTAGCTCAGAAGGTAAACTGATGACTTTTGAAGATAAGTTTTTCAGTGAAGTCTTACAGCTAGTTTTTGAAACATATGAATTACCATATTATTTTGCAGGCAGAGTAATACATATTGGATTTTCCAGTAATGCGATAACTCAGACATTTAAATATGGGCATGACAACCAACTCCTTTCAATCACTAAGACAAACGCTAATTATCGTATAATTAATAGATGTACGGGTGTTGGTAGTGATGAGAATATTCCATATTACTATCCGAATGATAATCCAAAAGGAGATATAGGCGTACAAGCTGATGCAAATAATACTGCAATTAAACAAGCGGACATTCGGATTTCTGACAAAGATTTGTTTGCAGAGAAGGTAAATATAAACGAGACTATAGAATATCGTGAAGGTGAAGCCGCAAATGCATATAGCTATAATTTGTGGTCTGACACTGGAATGCAGTATCAATATACTCTTAAGAATCAAGTAGAAATCCCACGTGTTGAAGTAATAAATACTGTTCCAAAAACAGGAGTATGGAAGGGGACTATCCGGATGCGATTAAAAATGTATCGTGAAGGAAAGATGAGAGTGGGAATTCAGCCATTAATGAGACGGGTTTGGAAGAATGCAAATCCCCCTACCAAAGATTGGCAACCCGAAGGTCTTGAAATGAAATTTTCAGATGCGGAAAACAACAACCTGACTTATACAAAGTTAAATACATGGGATTATAGTTTAGGTGATCTTGCAATAGGAGAATATAATTTAGATTTTATATTTCCATTCCAAACCAATGAGTTTATAGACTATTATAAAGTCTATGCTGTCATTAAAGCAATCAGCATTGGATATGATGGCAAATATTGGTTTTTAAATAATGCGGTAGTATCTCTTCCTGCTATTGGTATTAGTATTACTAAAACTCCTGCTGTGGGAGATAAGTTTAAGCAAATTGAATTAAAGACAGATTATATTCCATATGCTCAGAATCTGATGCCTCCTATCTATAGAGAGAGCAAGGGATTGCAGCACTTTTACAATGCTAAGAATAATACATATAAGATTCCCGGTACAAATGAATATTATACGTTTGAAAACGAATATACTGAAGGGAATCCTAAAGAAATAATTGTAAAATTTGAAAATATTAAACCTTCAATTAAGGGAGTTAGGAATGCTGCCGGACAATTAATTGGAGAGATTGCGGCTATTGCATTTGACGATGAGGATAATGACGAATTAGATAAAAAAACAAATGCATATCTACATCCATATTTCTATGTAAAATTAAGGAAGACAGATGGTACATATGGATTCAATCTATTCGAGCAAGGTATTTCAAGCGGTGAGATGACTCTTTCCATGACAAGTGGTAAATGTGCTGCTTGTAATTTCATAGTAGAAGTAAAAGAGGAAGGTGAAGGTGAAAAAGCAATATTTCAGAATCCAGTACAAGTTGATAGCAATGGAAATATTGTTCCCGGTAACGCTGCAGAGAAAATTAACAAAAAAAATATTCAGGAAAGACAGCAGAATACTAGGACAAATGAAGTTTGGTTAGCTTTAAAAAAAGATGATTCGACTTTCAATATAGTTATGCCTAATGAAACGAATAACTATAAGCCGGAAGCCGGAGACTCTTTTGTTATTCTAAATATTAAGCTACCACAAGCATATATATTAAGCGCAGAGAACGATCTGAAAAAAGAGATCATTCGATATATGGCTCAGAACAATAGCGAAAAATTTAATTTCTCAATTACATTTAGCCGTATATATTTAGAAAATCATCCGGATATTCTTGCTCAATTAAATGAGAATGCTCGTTTGCAAATTGAATATAATTCTCAAAAGTATGAACTATATGTATCTAATTATACATACAAAGTTTCCAATAATGAGATATTGCCGGAAATTACTGTTGAGCTTTCAGATACGATTACAATACGAAAGGGAACATTACAAAAATCTATTTCCGCAGTCCAACAAAGTCTATTAAGCACTATCGGTTCTATTGACTTTCTGAAAATGGGATTAAAATACTTTCTTCGTAAAGATGTGCCTGATACTGCATTAGAACATATTACATTTAATGATGGCATTCTTGTAAGAGGTAAAAATGCCATTATTGAAGAATCAGCCAATGTTATATATGAGGAAGACGGTAATGCTATCTATGAGGAATATTCAGAACCTATAATGCCTATAGCTGAGGCTAATACATTAGGATCTCTTGATAATGTAGATGCTATTGTTGATGGGACTGTAAACGATAAAGTTCTTCTTGTTAAGAATCCCGGAAGTATGCAGTGGACTCAGGAAAAAATGTCCATCAATGTGGATAGTATTATCTATATATCTACACAGACATTATTGGATAGTACTAGAACGACAGATTTAACTTTGAGCGCAGAAGATCATCAGGCAATTATCAAACTCTATGGAGATAAAAATGTATCCAAAAATACAGTTGTTTATAGAGGGAAAGAGAAACTAGGAAATCAGTATTTGGTAGCTCTTTCAATGTATGCCAATTTTTCTATCATTCCTGCATCTGAAGAAGGTGTCATGGATGTGGCTTATGTAAATCCGTCAGACGGTTTTCTTTATGCATTTAAAATTAAAACAAATGAAAATCGCAGTATTGCTACCGTTCCGGAAAAGAAATCAAGTGGAGGAGAAATTATCATTGATAGTGCTCTTTCTACAGAATCAGAAAATCCGGTAATGAATAAGATCATAACTCAATATATTAATGAGCTTATGGATGCTGTATTCCAAATAAGTATGACTTCTTTTAGTGGAGGAGGCACTTATGAAATCGGAAGCAGTACAAAACCTGTATTGAGTTGGGTTATTAAAAGAAAAGGAGAGGAGGTTAATCCTACCAATGCAACTGTGAACGGTAACAAGGAAGGTGTAGCGGCTAATTTTAAGTCTTATACATCTCCGGTTGAAATTACATCTAATAAATCATATACTGTAATAGCATATTATAATTCTCAATCAGTGACTAGATCGGCATCATATTCATTTCTCAGTAAAAAGTATTTTGGAGTTTCTCCAAATACGACTTTGACAAATGATGAAATATTAGCGTTAAGCGGATGGGCATGGGCTAATAGTAGAACTATGAGCGAGTCCCTATTTGATTGCACAGGAGGTCGTTATCCATATTACGTAATTCCTGCAAGCATTTATTCAGGACTTGAAGTATGGGTAGGTCAGTTTAGAAATACAGACATAGTTGTTACTGATCAAAATGTAGTCAATGCACAAGGTTATACGGTAGCTTACAAAGTTGTGAGATTAAATACTATACAGTACGGTAAATTATACATATCATTCAAATAAACAGTCATGGCAGATATACCCGGAACCAATGTCGCCTCCATGATAACTCCGTTTACAACGCAGGATATCATCGCTACACATAGTGAAACATATGGACAAGGAGGCTATAGAAGTGAGAAAACAGTTGCAGATATGAACGCAATTATTGCGTCCCGTAGAAAAGAAGGTATGATTGTTCATGTCTTAGATGAAGACAAGGATTATATCTTAAAGGACGGTAAATTTGTTGTGAAGCCAAGTGAGGTCATTGTCGATTCAGCATTGAGCACTACTTCTCTTAATCCCGTTCAAAATAAAGTAATTACCAATGCTTTAAATTCCAAACAAAACTCTTTAGTTAGCGGAACTAGCATAAAGACCATTAATAGTGTATCTTTGTTAGGTTCCGGCAATATAAATATACCTGTTATAACAGTAGATAGTGCAACAAGTTCTACATCTACAAATCCTCTACAAAATAGAGTTATAACAGCTTCCATTACTGATATAAATACTAAATTAACGCCAATATCTACAGCATGGAACAAGAAAAATACAGCTAATGGTCTTCTTGTATTAGATACGGCAGGATTAGTTCCTAGCAGTAATCTTCCTTCCTATGTCGATGATGTATTGGATGTGTATGCTACATATGATCAATCAGCAACTGGAACTATATCAAATGTTAAATTATATACAGATTCATCTAAAACGATTGCAGTAGTTCCGGAAACAGGAAAGATATACATTGATGTTTCATCCGGCAAACCTCCATATCAATTCAGATGGTCAGGTACAGCATATGTTACATTGAATACCGGAGGACTTATTATTGGTACTATATCCGGTACAGCATTTGATGGTGGAAAAGGACAAGAATTATATTCTGAATATGCAGGAAGCCGAAAAACTATTTATCAAAGAGCATATTCCTTTTTCAATGCCATTACTCCTGCTTCAGATAAATTCATGCAAAATATATCAGCATCTTATACTGCCACTGCCGTATCACTGACTAAAGCATATAAGAACTTTGCAGGGACATCATCATCAGAATCATTAATTATAAATGCTGCTACTACAAGTAATGCAGGAGTAATGTCTGCGGCTGACAAGAAGAAACTGGAAGACATTGATACAGAGAAATTCCTTCGAAAAGATATTGATGATATAGCAAATGGAAATATTACTTTCAATAATGGTATTTATGTGAAAGGTTCATATGCTAACCTTCAATCAATTTTTGAACAAGGAGGAAATTCTATCCTTGAACAAGGAGGAAACGGGATTATAGAAACAGCAGAGACACAAGCAGCACCAACTGATATTACATTAGCTGATTTAGCTAATGTTGATGGTACAGTTAATGAACCTGCATACAAGAGGATGATTTTAACTAAACTTGCCGGAGCTACGACATGGACGCAAGAATACATTGATCCTCTTATTGAAATTACAGAAGCTCCTAGTAATGATTTATATTATGCTAGAAGAAATAAAGCATGGGTTAATTTTACTCCTTTTTCCGGTAATTATTCAGATTTATCGGGAAAACCGACTATCCCTACTAAATTAGCAAATCCATATGCATTAACCTTTTCCGGAGCAGTAACTGCAACATATGACGGATCAGGCGCAGTCAATGTAAATATACCTGTCGGTGGAGGAAGCGGTGGCGGCAGCGTTATCGTAGATAGCTCTCTTAGTACAACTTCGGTAAATCCTGTACAGAATAGGGTTATAACAAATGCTATTAATAATGCCAATAGTAGCATACAAACCAATGCTGATAATATTGAAGCGATAATGTCCATTATCGCCAATATACCATCTATAAGCATAGATACTGCATTGAGCACAACAAGTACAAATGCTGTTCAGAATAAGGTGATAACTGCCGCCTTAAATTCTAAACAGAATACACTTGTGTCAGGTACTAATATTAAAACAATTAACAGTCAAAGTATTGTAGGATCAGGAAATGTCAATCTCACTTATTCTTTTTCTCAGATAACTTCTAAACCAACTACCTTATCGGGATATGGAATTACAGATGCATATACAATGGCACAAGTAAACAATGCTTTTGTATCCTTAAGCGGAAATGTAATTAGAACATCAGGGAAGCTATCAATGGCAGAAGACGTATTTGCAGATGATGGTTCCACAGGTGGTCTTGATATGAGAAATTCGAATATTGTAGGTGTAAATGGTATATATTTTAAAGATGCATCAGATAGTGACGGTGAATATATCAATTTTTATAGAGACGCTACTCATGTTGATTCTTTATATGCATTAAATGGAGAATTACGATTTAAACCTAATAGAGTATTAGGAGCTATAACTACTGCATCAAATATAGTTCTTCATACAGGAAATTATACATCATATGTACCTACAAAAACAGGAACGGGAGCAACAGGAACTTGGGCAATAAGCATTACAGGAACAGCCGAGTTATCTAAAGCTACAAATTTAATTAATGGATCATATACAGGAAGTGGAGGAAAACAACCGCCATCTTATATACCATCAGGGAAGATTAGATTTAACATGATGAATACTGTTGTTGGTACTGACTCTAACTATAAGGATTTCATATTAATGGACAGTTATACTGGTAATGATGTTCCTTATGTTACTGCAATTGGAGTAAGAAAAACTTCAACTCCTGAAGCATATATAATGTCAGGTGCAAAAGGCAATACAACAGAAGCTAATTGGGTTAAGACTACTTTATTAAGTGCTCTTAACTACAATAACTATGCACCATCTAAAACCGGATTAGGTGCTAGTGGCACATGGAATATTAATGTATCAGGATCAGCAGCCTCAGTAGCATGGGTAAATGTTTCCAATAAACCTAATTTTGCAGCAGTTGCAACTTCCGGTTCATATAATGACTTAACTAATAAACCTACAATTACAAATATAACAGTTGACTCAGCCTTATCGACTACTAGCACTAATCCATTGCAAAATAAAATTATCACTACTGCACTAAATGGCAAGCAAGCAAATCTTGTTTCGGGAACAAATATTAAGACTGTAGGAGGACAGAGCCTACTTGGTAGTGGTAATATTGCATTTCCTACAATAACTGTTGATTCTGCTTTAAGTTCCACTTCAACGAATCCTTTGCAAAACAAGGTAATTAATAGTCAATTTGAATCTGTTAATGCAGGAATGCAACTTATTATGAGTTTATACAATGAGATTAAAACAAGTGCTTTAACCTCTTCTAGTGTTGTTACGTCTATTACTACAGAGAATAGCAATAGTACATCACTAGTAACATCTGTTAAATCCATTGTTAGCTATATAAATGATAATCTAATTGATCCTATAACTCCTTTACTTACGGCTTATCTAACTCAAAATACCAAAAATGGTATGTTGATTTTGGATTCAAATGGTAAAGTTCCTAGCAATTTATTGCCGGGCACATTGTTAACATTAGGAACAACATCTACTACGGCTTTTAGAGGTGATTATGGTAACATCTTATTTACTAACTTTGGATCGGGAACAAATCTAACAGGTACTCAGCGTGCTAGAAACTTCTTTGGAAAAATTGATGTTTCTAATTTACATTTCTTATCAGGTGATTATACTTGGACACAAACAGATTCAGAAATAGAAATAGAATTTGAACAATATAATTTTACTGGTACTAAAAGTACATCTTCTCCTTTGATTAATTTCCCAATAGCTACAACAGCGAAAGCCGGACTACTTGGAGGAGATCAATGCTCTTATTTAGTTTCTCTTAATACTGAATACAATAATATAGCAAATAAAGCAAATTATATAAAGGCTAGAAAGTTTTTTAACTCTATAAATCCTGTTAATGAGTATTATTATTGTGGAGCTTTTGTAAGTCCTAGTGAAATTGATATTGAGATAGAAATAACCAAAAGAAATTTTGATACTTCTAGTGAAACTTATGATTACATAAATCTTCCTGCTGTTACATTAAATAATGCAGGAATATTAACATCTACCCAATTTACTAATTTATCAAATAAACAGGAGAAATTAGTTTCCGGCACAAGTATCAAAACCATCAATGGGCAATCATTATTGGGAAGTGGTAATATTAATATTTCAGGTGGGGGATTGAACTCATATACAACTACTCTTGATATTTTTAATATATCAAATGGTCGAACTATTACTTCTACAGAATTTGCAGAAGTAGGAAGAATTGTGACGGCTGTAAGAGAAGGAAAACAAATATTATATAACTATCAGATGGCTGAATTTGGTACAGGAGTATTAAACTGCCATTTAGCGGATGATTTAACTTGTCTATCATGGGTAGTTACAAGTTATACTGATACTGAAATATTCTATATCAATCCAACATTATCTACTGATAAATGGGCAAGAATATCATTAGTAAAATCAGATTTTTCAAATATAACTTCCAAATCCTTCGGCTCCTCATCAAGTTACTACAAGCTTCCGGATGGGTTGCTGATTCAGTGGGGGTATAGCACTAATTCAGGTATAGGCAAAGTGATATATTATCCAATATCCTTTTTTAATACTTATTACTCTGTGCATTTAACTGGAACTAGATCTGTACACAGTAATTACATATATTCTTTTGATATATATACTAAAAGTGTAAGCTCTTTCACAATGGATTCCGTTTATCAGAACGTTGATTCAGATGCCGGAGGATTTAGCATAGCTTTTTACTGGTTTGCTATTGGTAGATGGAAGTAATTATTTCCAATTACCTATAGCTAACCATGTGAAATTCCATGCTGTTTCATTAACATTGCCGCCTTGTGCTATATATCTAGTTAAAACAGAAAACGAAGAACCTGATCTAGAGTAAAACATAGGAGAATATACGATTTTTTCCGTTTGATTAACAGCTTCTCCCGTGAATTGTATAGTATAATATGCAGTTTTTAAAGTAGTAGGCATATATATAGTTTTAATATCTGCTCCACCTGCAATTGTCCCCCACTGAATCAGCAACCCATCCGGAAGCTTGTAGCAACTTGATGAGGAGCCGAAGGATTTGGAAGTTATGAATTAAAATAGTATTTTTACAAAAAATATGAGAAATGATGTATTGGAAACAAGGCTTTTACGATGAACCTGTAGAGGGAAGCCTAGAAATAACAGATGAATACTGGCGAGAGCTTTTGACTGGGCAGGAGAATGGTTTGGAAATCCATGAAGATTCTAATGGGTATCCAATGCTGAGACAACATGTATATACTTTAGAAGAAGCAGTACAAATGAAGGAAATAGAAATTAATGCTTATGACTCTTCTGACAAGGTAAACTGTTTTATACTTGATGGGGAATCCGGATGGCTTAATAAAGCAGATCGAGCAGGATTAATCAACTCTATTAACATAGAAAAAGATGCAGGAAGAACCGAAACAAAAATTTGGTTTAACAATAAAAAACATCCTCTTCCAGTAGATTTTGCTTTAGATATGATTAAAAAAATAGAATTATACGCTATTGACTGCAATGATACGACTGAAGAGCATTTGGCTATTATAAAAGAATTTGCTACTGTTCAACAAGTACAGACATTTGATGTTACTAAAGATTATCCTGAAATATTAACGTTTAAAAGTAAAAAAGATGAAGAAAGTATTTTATGACTCATGGTTAGCTAAGGCTATCTTATTTCCACAGTTTTCTACAATTACTATTATGGCTTGGGTATTTACTAAATATCGTTCCCTTAAACAAGCCGTTATTAATCATGAATGCACACATGCTCGTCAATGGACTGAATTAGCTATTGCTTCAGGAATACTGATTTGGCTTGGAATATTGATCTTTGGTTATTCGGCATGGTATTTATTATTTGCGGCAGTAGTCTTTTATATTTGGTATGGCTTAGAATATGGGATTCGTTTTTTGATTTCTACTATTTTAGATGATGGGTGTACGGCACATGATATATATAAAAGCGTTTCTTTTGAACAAGAAGCCCGTTTTTCTGAGGAAGATAATAATTATCTAGAAAATAGCAATTATTTCGCATGGACTAAATTTTTATTTAAATAATACATAATGGCATATACATATGACAGTGGAGTAGAAAGAGCAGTCTACTCCACAAAAAAAACAGGAAGAACATTGCCAAACGGGGCAACTGAGATGACTGAGGATTTTGATTCCGGTTTTTCCGGTCATGGCTTTAAAATATGGAAGACAGACGATGGATTTTATAAGATTGAAGCTGATGAATTAATGATTAGAAAATCATTAACAGCATTTGAACTTATCATTTCTCAGATACGTGCCATTAGAGGAAGTTATGCGATTACTCAAGGAAATGCGAAAATTAAGCATGTTGATACTTATACAGAAGGAGGTAAAGGGTATTATCGTATTGAAATAGAAGATGAGGTAAATACTATATTTGAACATGATTTTATTCGCTGCCAAAAAGGGAATAAGGAATATCATGTAGAAGTATCTAGCGTACATCAAGGTTATATCAATGTCCTTATGAGTGAATTTACTTCAGGATCCGATGGTGTTGTGGTAAATCCTCCGGAAGCAGGAGATGAAATTGTACAGTTTGGTAATTCTTCTAGAGATGCTGCATACGCTAACCGACATTCGGCTATTTATATGTCTGTAGACAATGGCGAGCCTAAGATTGATTTAATGACTAACATCTATACAAAAAACTGGGATGATACATTAAAGGTACGTATAGGTGGAGATCTTCCCGGTACAGATGGAGAACGAGGATTCTTTGCTGTTAATGGAAAACTTATGGGTGTAGATGAAGCCGGAGAAACAGTATATCAGATTAATCCTGATGGTAGTGGTTTTTTTGCTAGAGGTAAATTTTCGTGGACAGCAGATGGTGCTCCTTCTTTCTCAGGCAGTATATTCCTTCGAATAGATAATAATAATGTATGGAGAGTAACTGAAAACGGAGAGAATATCATTGGTAATGAAGATGGGCAAAGAATAGTTATAAGTCCATCTGATGCATCAATGACTTTTTTTAATGCGGAAGGAAATGCTGTTGCTATATATGATGGTAAAACACAAGAAAATCCGGAAGATTTTTTTTCTTCTTCTATTCCAACAATAACTATTACAACTCTACCATTCTCAGCAGAAAGTTCTTCTTCTATAAATTATGGAACAATAGTAATATCCAAACCATTTCAAACTACAGCAGCAATTAATTTGACATGCAATTTTAATATCTCATTTAGTCATACGTATGCTGATGAATATATATGGTTTAACCTTAATGTTAAAACATATTCAGATTCAAGTTTGAAAAATCTTATTAGTACAAAAAAAATATATGAAGAGACATATGGAGGTGATAGTAATCCTTCTTATAATATTACTAGAGATGTAATATTGACAGAAATAGGATATAATGTTATCTCATTTGATCTTAGATTTATGGTAGGATATCAAAGTAGTGTGTCTTTCTCTATGAATAGTTTAACTCCTATAGTTACTGCAAATAAATACATTTCAAATTACTTTGCAAATGGATTGATTTTAGGTACTTCAGGGAATAATAAATTTGCTGTTTATAATGGAGAACAAGGCGGACTACCCACAATACGTTTTAATGCAGAAAATTCGCTATTTGGATTAGGATTTAGCAGATATGGAATAATGACTAAAAGAAATGGCTTTTGGGGTATGATGCCAAGCATTATAAGTTGTGGATTAATTCAGACTGAAGGAAGTTATTATCGTTTTGCTCATTTTTCATCTTATGATAATAATATACCTTCATTATCTAAATCATCTACAGGAATGGTAACATTAACAATTCCAAGCGATTGGAATCAAGATCAAGTAAATGATACTAGTTGTTATATATTAACGACACCGAGGATTAGGCCTTCATATAGACAATTTTATGTTTCAGCAAATTGGGATAACTCTACAAAGAAAATTTATTTTTATATAAAAGTTGACAATAGTACTTATTATGATGGAGATTTTTATTTTGAAATAAAACGTTATTAATAATAAAGGGGAGTATCAAGCTCCCCTTTCATTATTACGCTAACTTCTCCATTCTAGAGAGTTTTAGTTTCTTATTCATTGTCTTATTTTGTTTATAAGGTTTCTCCTTTGCTCGTTTAGCTTTTTGTTCCGCTTCTAGCTCTGACTTTAAAGCTAATATTTCGGACTTTCGATAACCTATTTTACGATTCTTAAAAATAACCTGTTCAATACCTCTAATATCCATGAGCCGTTTAAATCCAACTCTATTGTTAGAGAAGTTAAGGATATGCATACTTTCATCATAATTCAAAACATCGTTAGGACGTACATACTCACTATTTACCTTTTCAAGAGAATTAATCGCAGATGCAATCTCCGTCTCGTTACAATCCTCACTGAATACAGCCCAAATCTTTTCAAATAATGTCTCAAACAGCCAACGCTTAATAGGACTTAGTTTGGACAACTCATCTTTGACTGAATCAAATAAGTCTGATTTCAACTTTTCAATTTTCTTCTCTACCATAATTTTTCTTTTGATTTTTAATCCTACGTACTTTTCTAAAATAGCGAATACCCAATACAATAGTTGTAATAATTCCGATTGTCCATATCGCTGCCAATACAACCAAAGAGAAATATCCTTGTGGCATGAAATCATATTGCATATCAAGAACACTAATAAGTTCAGAAATAAAAAGAGATAAAGCAAGGAAACGCATATATCTACAATTATATTTCTTATCAGAATTAGCTTGGACATACAAACAATATTCAAGAAGCACTTTATATGAATCATTGAATACTGAAATTCCGTTCCATGCATAATACATAACATACAAGAAATATGCTGCACAGAATAATATAGTAAACCTAACTATAAATTTGTTCATTTCTTCTTAGATTGTACAGTTAATGCTATTCTTTCTGTTAGAAATCCACCTTTCCCGGAACTACTCTTTATCTTTACCGGTGCATTTCCCTTTTTCGCTCGTACCACTTTCGTGGTTGTCTTTATCCGAACCGCTTTGGTCATTGTTATATTCCAAATTAATTAATAAATCTATAAAATGTCTTGCTTTCTTCAAATCTTCAAGTCCATTTTTATCTCTGAACCTCGTAATATACTTAACCACACTTCCTTGAAAAAAATCAAGTTTATTAGCATGAATGTACTCTATTGGTTGGATTGCATATTTTTTATAATGTGTGCCTCCTTCTTGGTAGTTTAAAGCTTCTATATATTCAACATTTGCGTTCGGATGATCAGGATATATCCATCCACCCGGAAATGGAGTTACAGAGCTTTCACTCCATATTTTCTGTTCCTTCTTGTTTTCCATTTTCTTCCTTTATAGCTTCTTTTTTGAAATCTTCAATAGCTGAAACAACATTGTTAAATTCTGTATCTTCTTCAGGAGTTTCATCCTGTAATGGTGTTTCTAATTTTTCAATAAAAAAATCATTTTGTTTTTGAGCAATATAAGTAGCGATATCTAACCAAAATTTGTCATCGCAAAAGCATATTAATGGAGTCATAATAATACTCATTGTTGCATTAAAAAAAACAGAAAAAGCATCCTTTTCTTCATCGGATAATTCACTATTATTTTCATGAGTATTTATGATAAATTTCAGTTGCCCATATAATGTCTGTTGCATCGGATAAACTACCATTTCGAATCCGGCAACCTTTACAACAATACAATTTTTCATTAAGATCAACTTAAAATGCCCAAAATCATACTCTTTTACTATATCATCTATTTGAAGATATACTAAAGTAGGCTTAATATCTAATTGACCTTTAATGGAAATTATATCATTAATTAATTTCTCTGCATGATGAGCATCATTACAAAGCACCTTTAACTTTTGAATTTTTGATTTAAAAGTCTTCTGCAGGTTTTCCCGATTTGTTGTCTCCTTCTGTTTCATTTTCTATTTCTGATTTATTTTCTTCTACTACTCCTTCTTTTTCTTCTTCATCATTTTTTTCTTTAGAAGAAATAACTTCAGAGGTTTTAGATATTTCCGGTTCAAACTGACCTAGCTGATATGCATCCATTGTACGCCATGTATTCATACGGGTAATCTGCTCTTTAATACAGCATTTAAGGAAATATTTCTTGACTTCTTCTTTTTTCATGGCATTGACTTCTGCCTCATTCATATCCGGATTTCGGCTAAGAATAAAATCAATCATGTCCTTTTTATTCTTTACTTCCGGAATGTATTTTTCAGTAAGGTATACATATGGATATATTCCGAGTAATTCATGATATACTCCTACTCCTCCGATTTCTTTTAAAACTCGGACTTCATCGTATGAAAACAAATCATGTTCAGCTATGGCATAGTCGATTTTCCCTGTTTTACGCAGTATCTTAACTATGGCTTTAACCCATGTTTTATCCGGATTATTAATTTCCGGTAATTGCGGCAATTTTGCCGTTGTCAACATCTCAAATAGAGATTCTTCTGTTACATTTCTCATTTTCCAAATAATTTATATCCAACTTGAAAATTATATAATGGCTTATTCTGATATATTCCGATGCCTGCTCCAAACGAAAGTGATTTTGGCGAATTAATGGTCAAGTTAATACTAGGTATCACTTTGGAATCATAGTTCGAAATTTGGGCGTTTAAATAGCCATCCCACGATTTTTTATAAATAGTTCTTATTTCGGTATTCGTTACCTTTTTTTCAATTGTCTTATTAAAGACGTTTATCTTTTCCAATGAGGGATTTACACCACGTATCCATGCCTCATATCGCCCTTCCTCTTTGTAATATTTTTCTTCAATCGGCAGAGACACTTTATTGGAATCCTTAATATAAACATATAACGTATCAATTATTTTTTTATATTTATATTTAGGAGATTCAATTGTTATTGTATCTGTTTTATAAATAGTAATGGTATCCGTTTTATAGATAGTTTTCATTGAGGGTTTCGACTGATCTAGAAAGGAGGTTACTATCCATGATAAAACAAGGATACCAATTACTATATATGGCAAATATTTATTCATCTAACATAGTATCAATGATATCAATCATATCAACATATATATTACATTCTCTCATACATTGATCTATATCAGTTCGTGTACCATGAAATATTACTTGAATTAGATTATTAGTCTTTTCAGTCAAAGTATGAGCAAATTTATTTTTTAATAGCTCAAGTTCTTGTCTATCTTTTGAGTTAAATTTACTTTTAGTATGTTTGAAATTATCAATATCTTCATCTATTGATCTTGAATCGTCTTTGTACATATCTGCTAATGCAGATTTAAACTTTTCTACATCATTATCTTCGAACCATTTTTGAAAATCATCAAAAGTCTTTGGTTGTTGAAAGATGATCTTACCCTCTTTTATCCCTTTATTATATAAATAAAAAGGAATTTTTAACTTAGTTACGTCATCATAAACGTTTGATGACAAATGCTCGTTAATCTGCTTTAATGTTTTCATTTTTAAAGTGTATCTCTTGTTTGACCATTAATATTTTTTAATTTAAATGTAGCAATAATATATTTAATATCACCATAAAGTTGATCCTCAGAAGGAGTAATCGCTTCAATGAGTATAAAGTTAACATATTTGTTACGCACATCATCATGATAAATGATTTCTCCGGAACTAATGTATTCTACGAAATTATCGTAAGTTGCTCTACGATTGTCTCCTTTGAAAACTAGTGTTAATTCAAGATCAGTATTTTCTCTAATTGGCTTGCTTGCTTGATAATAATTCAATTTATCTGTTTCAGCAAAACTTTCAGTATATACAGATTTTATTTTTCCGTAATCTGAAAGACCTTTAAATTGTTTATATAGAAGTCCGTTCCAATGATTTTCTATATTATATTCGGTATCCTCACCAACCTTTTTCATATAAAAATTAGCCATTTGACTCCTCCTTTCCCATATATTTTTCAATTATAACATTTGGATTAATCACATCACCAGTAATCAATGGATCTCCACCATATATATATAAATAACACCGGGAATTTTGTCCTAATTCAATATTAATTTGAGATTTCCCAACAATATAAATTTTACATATAAGATAATCTGCTATTTTAAGAGTTGTATTTGAATCTATAACACATAGCAAGGTAGTCGATACATCAAATGCATTTTCGTTAAATTCACAAACCATAGCACTAGAATATCCATTTCCCTTAGCATTCTTATATTCACAGATATATTTCCCATTTATAAATGGCTTAAATTTCTCTGATATGTATTGTGGAGAAAGTCCCCAACCCTCACTAATAGACTGCGCCATATATGAAACGGCATTTGAGTCGCAAGCAAGTTCGAAAAGTTCTCGTTTGGTTTTATGTTCTGACCATTTATCAGTATAACCTTCACAAAGACTTCTTTTTATTGAATTTTCTCTAAATTGTTTTAAATCAGTCATCTTGAAAATGATTAATGCACAAAAATAAATAAATTAATCAACTAGACAAAATTTTGATTGCCTTTATTACGTCACGTTTGGATATTCCACGTAAAGTATGAGTTTTAATGAAATACCTTCGTTGACAAAGCAACATATCAGAATCATCATCAAGGATTACATAATTGGTCACATCTTCATGTTCTTTTAACCATTGATTGATTTCTAAACCACGACATGCAGCATAATGTGTTTCTCTTTCTCCATATTTGAAACCATACATTCTTGAAGTAATGCCTACAATATATTCGGGATACGGGAAAGGATTATGTCCGTAAACTTTTTCTTGATTTGTGATTTTTTCTAATGTCTGCTCCAAAGTATATCTTCTCCAAGAAGAAGAAATCACAATTTTAGCTCCGGTTGCATCACAAATCTGTTTAACTAGTTCGACCTTTTCATTATCAATCGCCCAATTACTTTTTAATGTGGTTATCACACCGTCAAAGTCGAGGAATATTATCTTCATATCAAATTTTATTAATTTTTGCTTGGTTAATACAATCGGTAGCCCATCCTACAATATATGCACAAGTCTCATCTTCACCAATATTAAATCCCATAGACATTCCTAAATCTTTATGTATTGCAGTAGCTACATGTAATGCTTCATGCGCCATATCCTTAACAGTCATATACTCCTTTTTTCTAAAAACGACACAGATGCCATAATCACCATTGTCACAGGAAGAGCATCTAAAAGTTATAGCCTTGTTATTATCAAAATCCTCTTGACTTATTTTACCATCATCACTTTCCCTATTCTCGAAATTTTCATTAATAAATAAAGCCGAATCTGTAATAACCACATATAACTTTCTTGGATATATATGATTTACAAAACAATGTATTTTATTCTTCATCTTCTAACAATTTAGAAATAAATATATCTTTTGCCTTAATCATAACATCAGTCGGTATATCAAATCTAGTCATTTCTGACATATAATCCCATGCATCTGCTACCTTTGCTATAAGATCATCTTCTACTATAGCTAATGCTCCATATGCTTTACCAATAGACACCGCTAAAGAAACATATCCCGTTGTATCCATTCTCTCATTTTTGTTCAAATCTAAAGTATTATCCTCGATATACTTTTTTGCTTTTTTATTCATAATGTTATTCTTTTAAAATGGTAATTCATCCGTTGGTTCCGAGAATGGTAAATTATCGCTTGAATATTCTCGTTGATAGCCATTATATATATGATCATTATTTTCTTTGAAAATAGGAATAGCCGGAGAAGGATTTTCCCAACCATAATGGATATTCTCATTTTCTTCATTCATAAAACGTCTGCTAGGAATATCATAATACATTCCACACATATAATCGACAATGCCATACATTCTGTTTTTAGCTACTTCTAATACATTGCCATAGTCCATCATTGCTGTTATCGCTTCTTTTCCAAAAAACTCTCCCCCTCTTTTTTCAAAATCCTTGTTAACACGATGAATGATAAATACATTAGATGCAGCATTAGTTAAATCAGCCGTACCGCTAATAGAATCCTTTCTTAAGAAGTCTACCTGTTTTCGTGGATGACATACTAATATCAGATGTATATTGTTCTTCTTAGAAAATTCGCATATCTGCAAAATAAGCTCTTTCTGTTTGTTATTCTTATCTCCTTCAAACAGATCAATATCTAGAGTAAAAAGATTATCCAAAATAAGCAACTCTACACCATTGTCAACCATTTCCTTCATATCATTAAATAGTTGCGCCCATTTGCTTCCATATTCATTGTTATAAAGGAAAAACTTATCATCAAGCCAATTATCTATCTTATCTATGACAGATGGATTTATATAAAATTTCCCAATATTCTTTCTTGATTCTAATAAATTCTCCCTTCCGGCTGCAACCATTTCAAGCCATGTTTTTAATACGCCCGGTACAAGTTCTCCACTCCATAATGCTGCTTTATGACCATTGTTCACAACATTCAATATCAATGTATTCAACCATGATGATTTACCACTTGAATTAGTACCTGAAAGCAGGGAAACCTCACCTAAATTTAGTCCTACAATAGCCCTATCTAAAGAGTGAAACCCTGTTTTTAGACTGATGATATTATTCAAATCTATTTTAGGTATATCCTTCATTCTAAACCATTTTTTACCTAATTCAGGAGTCTCTTCTTTTACCTTCTGTTCCTTTTTAGACGTATATTGATTTCTTTGATATGGAATAGCAGTATTATGTGCTTGCGATTTAATGTCGTAAGCATTAGGTTCAAATTTCAATCTTAAATCTCGCCATGTGTACTGACTACATGAATTATGAAAACATGTAAATCCTATACCATCTTTAGATACAAAAATAGCTGAATCAGGAGCTTTGTGAGATGGATCAAATGGACATTCAGACAGGACTATTTTTCTTGTTCCATCGCCCATTGTTATATCCTTATGAACTTTTATACCATAATTGGATATAAAATTATCTATATCAAATTGCTCCCTATTCCCTAAATTATACCTATTTATAGGTTCAGTCTTAGGTAACATATCTGCCAAATTCTTAAATAATGATATATCATTAGACTGTATACATTCAGGTACAACAAGTATTTTGCTTAACCTATGCGGTCTTTTGGGTGTATTTCCTCCTTTTCTTGAATATGTACCATACAATTTTGTAACTCTTGCCGGATTAAAGACTTTCAAGTCTACATCTACATATTCATCAGTGAATTTACTTCCCAAATATTTAAGGAAATTAGATAATATCAATGTGTTTTCAGGAGTATTTTCTAATTTATCAACTTTAAACATTAGATGATAACCATTTCCTGACATAGACACTATAGGAGAAAAGAATCCTCTTTCTCTCAAAAATCTCCTAACAGACAAAGCCATCTGCCTTGCTCTTTCTAATTCTTCATCAGTCGTAGCTATTTCCTTTACACCTCCTTCTCGTACTGGATCTAAGTCTACTAATACCCAATTCCTATATTTGATATCATTATCTTTTATAGCTTCACAACCCTTAATCATTTTGTTATATTGAGGGTAGCCATCCATAGCATCTTTTAGTTGATTAAAGATAAAGTAAATATTGTATTTATCATCAAAACGCAATATATTTTCTATTGCCTTATCTGCATCTCTAAATATGCCGGAATAAATATCATATTTGTTGAGAGGATTGAATAATCTAATCTCAAATAAATCTGTATCAGAATCCCTAAATACAGAAAGAGTCCTTTTTATCTCATTAACGTCCATTAATCATGATCCCATTTTTGTTGTTCCTTATTCCATACATATTTCCGTCCCTGACAAAATACTGTTGCATTATCCGGTCGAGTATCTTTTGTATATCCATCACAAAGATTATCAAAAGCCCACGGATAAAAGCATATATATCTTTGTGATGGCTCATTCCATCGAACATCTGAGCCATTGGTGTTAGGATGATATTCATTTTCATCATAGTCAGGTTCATCAGTAAATAATTCCCATGAGCGATTATTTATATATGTTTGAAGATTCTTAGGATTAGGATAAAAAGAATCAGCATCCTTTGCTTCTTTCCTTTTTCTATTTTCAGCATCTATTGCTTTGTTTAGTATTGGAATAACATCATGCCAATCCTTATGCTTCTTTACTAATAAATCCAATTCTGTTTTCAGACCTCTTTTAGCACCGGGATATTTTTTTCGAAATTCTTCAAATACTGATTTCTCTTCTTCTGTCGGATAAAAAAGCACTTTCTTAGATACGTTAGTATCTTCTTTTTTATATGTATTACTATCTGTATGTTTACTATATGGTATTGTCGCTTCATTTTGATAATTTGCATTCTTCATTTTGCTAATATCGTAACCTTCATTTTGAAGAATCGAAATCGCTTTATCACTAAATGCATACCAACACGTTCTGTCAAGTTTATTTTTATTAAAATTTCCTTTAATTAAAAAGTCACATTCACAAAGAAATTTTAAACTTCTCTGTATTTTAGTCTCATGAATATATGGAAATAAATCAGATAATGCTTTTTGGGTATTATAAGTCCAATAATGTCCATCGTAGAGATGTTTGTTATTAACAGCATTTTTATTTATCCAAAAAAACATATTATGGATAAGTATGGCTTCTTCTATTCCATATTCTTTTGCTAATTGTACATTGAATTGATGTTCCATATAATTGAATTGATGTTCCATTGGTTAATAATAAACAAGCGGAAGAGTTAATGGAACAATCCTCTTATCATTCGGTCATGACTCCGAACTATCCGCTTATTTTTAAATAGTGGGAAAGGCAAACTGCAAAACCTATCCCACTCTACAAATATAGATATTATTTTGGATAAACCCTTATAGATAACATAATTTAAGCTATAAAAGGACTATTCAGCGCAATTTCCGTATCTTCATCCGGATTTTCAATGAATATAGGCTGTCTTTCTCCAGTAACAGCTAATATAACATTCTCAGAATTAATGCCATTTATTGTAGGAATTATATATGATATCGTAAAGTTTATAGAAATATTAGATCCTCCATCAGCCTCTATAAAATCTTTCATTTTTATGTTTCCTTCCCAATTCTCAGAAGAAATATTAAGACCTTTTTCACTAAAGGCAAAATTAACAATTCCTTTGTATTTAGAGTCTTGAATATTAGCAGCCTTTTGAAGACAATTCAATATTTGCTTTTTATTAACTGTAATTTTAAACAAGATCGGATATTTGAGCAATGAATGGAAATTGGGCATTTTATATTCCAATTTCCTGACCATTATCATTGTATTGTCACAAATAATAATAATATTATTTTCTCCATTTTTAATAGTGACCTTATCTTCTTTTTTTAAGGCTTTTACAATACCACCAAAAGAATTCTTTGGAATACCAAACTGAGTTGTGATATTGTTATTTTCCAATTGCATAGAATCATGATACATTTTAAATCCATCTGATGCAAATACATTGACTTTCCCTTCTATGATATCAATATTTAGACATCCCATAGAAAGTTTCATATCTTCTAAATCACCAAGATACTGGTTGCTATTATTTATCCAATATGAAAGTAAATCAGCTTGAATATCAAAAGCATCAGACCCTTTATCGCTATTTAATTTCGGATACATATTTGGATCATCACATGGAAAAACTACAGATCCAGTATCTGTGGATATAGTAGATGAAATTATTTTTTCTCCTTCTACTGAACTTAATTTCTCTATTATTTCAATAGAAATATATTGATCTGATAGAAGAGATATGTAACTTACAAGATTATTCTTGTTAATGCAAAAAGTACCATTTTTAACATCTGCCTCAACAGGACATACCGTTTTTATAGCATTCTGATTATCATATGATAAGATCCATGCCTTATTCTCCTTAATTTGAACTCTTATGTCCTCTAATATTGGAAGTATTTTTTTGTTACCGGAGAAGCTACCGCCAATTTCGATAGCTTCTAATAATTGTTTCCTATTAAATTTTAGTTTCATTTTCTTTTGCCTCTTTTTTCAGCCAGTTTATATATAATAATCGCAGATAATGCCACTTTTAATTCCATTATACCTTTAATCTTATTACCTAATTCATCTATGTCTATTTCCATTTCGCCATTAAATGAATCAATAATATTTACCATTTCTTTATCACATCCTGATAAAAGAATAACGCTTTTTATAAAATCACTATCAATACGAGTTTTTATTACAATTTCATTCATCGTTTTTAAATATAAAATTATTACAATAATATCCAATGTATCCCGGTTCTACAAACATACCAATTTCTGTGGTTAATTCGTTACTATATTTAATATATACCTGATATCTCATGCATATATCTCTGATTGGACAATTCTCTCCAGTGCAATGTGCTACATCATTCATCAGTACCTTCATTTAATACTTTAATATTGATTAATTTTTCTATGGTATCAATTTTTTTATCAAGATCGCATGCTTTCCTTAAGTTTTCTCTTTTCATTTTTCATCCTCCATAATTATAAAATATACTCCATCAATTTTAACATATGGGATTTTTTTATTCTTAATCCATGATGTTACTGTTTCCCTGACAACTCCTTTTAGTTCAGCATAATGACGAACTGTTTTTAATTTTGTTATATCTACTTTCTCTATTTTCATTTTTATTCTCAATTAAAATGGTCTTGTATTCCAATAATTACGCCAATGCCCGAAACAATCGCATCGGTTTCCATCATTTTCCTTACGGACAAAAGCGAGATTGTTTCTATCAATCAACGGCTTATTGTAAGGGTATTGCTTTACTCTGATTTTATAGGCTCGTAGAGCAAGCCTACGATTCTTAATTTTATTCATCTCTGATCTTTTTATTAATCAATTGGTAACTCTTGAATTTTTCTCATAATATCCGTAACTTCGTCTGCTGTGATATAACCTATTACATCATCTGTTATTGGTGTAGCATAGCATAATATACCATCTTTAAGTATTCCAACCTCATAAGTATCTATACCATTAGAATAGAACATAGAACCGAATATGACGCTAATTCCATAACCATTTTCAAAATTCATTTTTGCTTGTTTAGCTTCTGCATATTCTTTAGCAAGATATAAAGGAAGTTTTTGAGCTTCTCCTGCTATTGGATGCGGAATAAATACCAAATCTTTGAAATTCTTTATTTTACTCATATTTTTATTGATTTGAGCCATACGGCGGACGTTCAACCATCATATGGCAGTGTGTTAAAACTCAAATATCATCCAGTCATTTGCCAACATATCACTTTGAGACGCTAACCATCCGTTTATGATAGTGCCATCGGCAGCTTTCATGCAGATATATGCTGTGAACTTAACAACATCATCTTTCTTTAAATCAATTGGATTACCACTTTCATCGACACAATCCTGATAATAATAATCCTTCACTCTCTGAGGAAGCGACTTTATTTCTTGAGCAACGAAAGAAATATGTAATTCATCGGCCGGTCGCATGAAAATAAACATACCTTTTCCGTTCCATCCTTTACGGGTAACAAGATTTCCTCTTTGCATAGTTGCAATCGCTTGCCCGAATGTTCCAGACTCTCCACTTATCAATTCTGCGTTTTCTGTAGCACCTATAACATAAGCAGTTTCAATCTCTCCTTTAGTATAGTTACCTGTTTGATTGGATAATCTTGCTGAATATTCAGCTGCTTTTTCATCTAATGATTTCATTGTATATATGGGTTTTACAAAGCCCGCCCAAGGCTATTTTATTTCTTATTGATTTGTTAGTCAAACAGGTTGAATTCATACACCCAAACAAAAGGATTACGTTCCCATGTTCCTTTTCCGGATACTTTGCTTATCAAAGCGGCAAAGGCTTCACGGGGAGTATCAAATCCATCGTCTTTGTTTCCCTCAAATTCATAAAATATAGATGGAGGAAACTCATCATCACCCGAATCTTCATATATACCTTCTTTCAGGCAATCTTCATCGCTAATGTCCTGTAGGCGTTCGACCTTGATTCCAGTAATTTTGATGTGGTGGGGCATCAAGTCGGATTTTGTAAACATAGCATTACTCCATCCTTTTGTATGTGTCAATTTGTCTAATTCGTATTTATCACAATACGCAGAACTTAATATATCTTTGTACGGTTGGGATATTGCCACTACCTCACCAATATGCCATTTCGATTTATTGGCGGTGGGATTAATTTGGTCTAAACAAATACGCCTTGTTTGCGTTTTATGAAGTTTCAAAACAGCATCTAATAACCCAAATTTACGATTAAATAATATTCTTTTCATCTGACCTTGTATTCTTTATGTTTCCTTACTGGTGTAGATAGTGCTTTTTCGTAAGTCCATCCACACATTCTAACCCTTGTATTAACAGTACTTCTCTTAATTCCTATTTTATCACACCATTGTTGTAAATCTAATGTTGTTCCGTTAATGGTTATAAGAATGTTGCATCGTTTATTGTCACTTTGTTCTTTTGGAGTAGCCCAACGACAATTAGATGGTTCATAGTTGCCATTATGATTTATTCGGTCTATGGATAGTTCTTTTGAATATCCATTATCCATAGACCAATTATAAAATGCAGTAAAATCTTTCTTCCATTGTTGGCACATTGATATACCACGACCGCCATATCTATTATATGCAGGATTGCTTTTTGTATAGCATCTTGACTTCATCCCAGACCAAATACGATATATCCTTGTATTTTTCAATCCATGCTTAATGTTTTTGCTCTCATTAATAAGACACCCACAAGATTTCGTATTACCTGTAGTTAAGGCATTAGAACGAACAACGCAATGAGTTCCACAATCGCAAATACAATCGTAATAGTATTTCCTATCATTCCCTTTGTGATTGATTCCTATCACTGTTAATCTTCCAAATTTTGTTCCTTGTTGTATCATATTGTTTGAGTATTTGTCCCTTCTAATACGGCTTGAGTTAAGCCGTATTTATCATTGAACATTATTTTCTTCATACCTTTATTAGTTTTAATGCTTCTTGTATTCCAGTTTCTAATGCTTCTTCGTAGGTGTCCCACTGACCGCCATCGTTAGGACCGTCAAATACACCATCAGTTATATGAGTACCATTATCAGCCTTGCATATATCATAGCCATAACCGCAAGCGTCTCTAATGATGGAAATATGTAGGTTCTTCGTTTCACGTAGCCACTTTTGAGCGGTAGACTGATTAGGTGCGGCTATTAAATATATGGCTAACTTACATTTTAAACATGTTTTTAAAGCATCGCATTCAAAGAATTCCTCACATAAATTTGGAACAGGTAATGAATTATAAGAGCTTGGAATTCTATTACCATCATTGTATAACATTCCATTATTCTGATAAGCGTATAATGTTCTTTCATCAAAGCCTTTTTCTTTCAGTAAATACGCTGTTTCTAATGTTATAAGTTGTTCTTCCATAATTATCACTCCTTACTTTCCAAATATTCTATTAAACTTTTCTTGTCTCTAAAAAGTATTTTATCCCAAAGTGGATAATTGTTTCTTGGTACACTTAAACCGTCAGAGAGCTTGTATACCATAAAAAAACTACGATCTGTATAGGATATTTCAATAGTTATTTTGCTTACAGTGGAATAACAGATATTGTCTCCACTTAGATAGCAAACATTATCGCCTACATTAAACTCTGTATCTATTTTCATAATTATTCTTCTTTTCCTAATATTTGCTGAAATGGATCAAAACTCTCATTTACTCGTTGTATGCCATCTATAGAATCTTTCATATTTGTACACTGTAAACTACTCAAAGCGTTTGCAATTCTAAATATAGGATTTCCCATACGAATATCAGTAAGAGTATCAATCAACTCTTCTTTACTTAGTTGTTTCAACTGCTCCTTGATTATATTCCGCATTTCTTCTTCAGTCATTGCTATTTTCCTTTCTTTAGTTCTTCACAATGCAACTTATAAGCATAGGCAAACATCTTCAAAGTAACAGGCTCAAAGTGAAAGTCTGCCTGCTTGCCCTTTACCACAACAGAGACACACAAATCTCCATCACAAAAATCAATATATGCCACAGCATCATCATTTCCCTTGATAGAAAAGGTTTGTGTCTGTACGCTATCCATGACTCGCCTCCTTTTCTTTAAAGTGTTCTATTAGCTCTTCTACGGAAGCCTTGTGAATTTCTCTGTTATATCTATTAAGATAATACTTAATAGTTTCATCGCACATTTCATCCCCACATTTAAACCATAAGTTCCCATCAGTAAACCATTGGTTCTTGTCAGTGTCATCCCTCAATGCGGCTATTGACAAGAAAAGTTCTTCGTTAGTTCCGCAATCAATAAATTTTCCACATAAGCGACTATATTTATCAAAAGGAATATCAAAAGAATCTGCAATTACATAATTAGGAGTATCGAATCCTTTTTCTGGATATTGATAAGCCCATATTATACTGCAATTATCCGTCCATTTAGGAGAGTTTTTGACATATCCCAATTCCTCCAACTTCTTCCGAAGCTCCGGTGTATTTCGTCTAATAAACGCTGCTGTTGTAAATCCCATAGTTAGTCCTCCTCCAATTTCTCTAAAAGCTCTTTTGCTTGCATTTTACAATATAGGATATTTTCAATTATCATACCATTCATGCTTATATCTGCATGAAAACTCTTTATCGTTACCCATCCGTACCATTTTTTAACCTGTACGTCAAATATATGATCTAGCAAACCATATATATTTATTCTGTATTTTTTCATTTTTTTCTTTTTTAGTAATCATAAAGTTCAACACGATCTTCACGCTCTATGACATCTTTCACCTCATCGTCAAAAATGTCTATTTTCACAGGTTTACTTTTATCTTCTATTTGAGATAAAATGTCTATTAATTCTTGTACCGTCATATTAATATATAGCTTATGTATTTATTATTTCTGAAAATGTTTTTAGATATTCATCTGAATTCTCATAAAGTTTTTTTCTCCGGATTGTAGAGCATATCCTGCTACAAAAAGTTGAAATGCTCTTTCTGCGGCTGAAAGGCAACAAGCATATCCTGCTAAAAAATCCTCCTTTGCATCATTAAATATTTTAGCATAATCGTCATCATCTATTTCTTTCAAGGTTTTCATCCTGAAAAAAGTCTTGTGATCTGCATAAGCATAAGCCTCTTCATTTTTATTCATATCTTTTTATTTATTAGTTAAACATGGAACAAAAGTAATTAATAAATTCGGTATTCCTAATGCACAAGTGGTAATTAACTATACTTTAACATATACACATAAAAAGAGAGTACTACTATCACTAGCAGTACCCTCTCCCGTAATTATGACCAAATCCTTGTATGCGTCTAAGCCAGCCAATTACTAAAACTAAACACAAGCCACAAATAAAAAAACTAAAAAATGTCATCTAACGCCTTAGAACCAGTTTGAAATTTTAATAGTAATATATAGACAAAACAACACAGTATGAAATATCGCCTAAACGCACCACAAATATAAAACATACTTTCGAATATACAATAGGTATTTCTCTTTTTAACAAAAAAATAGGAATCCAGTGCATACTAAACTACTGGACTCCCATAAATATCAATGTTTTCTACACATTACGCCACAAATATAGCAAAAAACGAGCACTATTTCACAACAGCACCCGTTTAAAACAAAAAATATATGAAATAAACAGATAATTTCAATGCAAATATAAGAATATTATTCAATATACAAAAAAAGTAGAGTAGTCTTGGCGGGGACTACTCTACTTGGGGTATAACACATGTTGTTGTAAGGTAAGGTAATAGAGTCGTTATCACAACGATCTATTCAATTTTAATCGCTCTTTGAATAACTAATGGCGCAAAAATAAGAACTTTTTTGATTATACAAAAACAAAATAGATATTTTTGCGATTTTTTTTTTGCACAAAAAAGTAGAGGACTAAGTCGTTTTGTATATAAAAAGCACAGGAGTACATTTTCGAGACATCTCCTGTGCTCTAATTAACATTAAACTGTTATCTTCATTAAAACGAATCATTGCCTGTTCCTCAGTATTTGATTCATATGCCCAAATACCGAAACTCTTGCTCTTCGGATAACTTATGCAATCAAACTGAGTATTCTCCTTACGTCTGAACACCTCATAACTCACCGTACCACTCTCTATATGCGTCTTTTTATAAATATAAGCGTAAGGAGACTTCGCAATCTGCTCAAAATCATAGCCTCTTACCTCTCCTTCACCGGAGAAATGCATCTCTAGCTCTTTCATTCCTCTACTTTTTTGAATATAACAGATTTTTTATCCGGTCTATATCTTCCACTACAGTTCCCTACTGTTCCATAATTAACACGGCAGGATACTTTCCCCCAATTTTCAAAATAGCATCCTTGACATAGTGATGCGTTATCCTCCTCACACCTCAATCGTACAAGACCATATGAAAATTCCTCACCTATCTCAAAATAAGTTTTCTTTTGCTTCTTTTGCCCACTTTTATTAATTGATGATATGGCATAATGTTTTCTGATTAATTCCGAGAATTTTTCATCATATTTCACAAAAATAATGCCTTTGTTATCACTCCTCTCATGAGAAGAACAAGGACAGATATTAGGGGGACATGGTTTAGAAGCATATTCGCCACTGTAAAATTCGCATCCTTCACATTTTTCGCTTTCTTCAATTCTATATAAATCACCTTTATACTCAACAATATCACCAATATTCGCATCATTAGACAAAGGAACAATGCGATTAGGCAGTTTTACAAAATAAACAGGTTGACCATCACTTCTTTTTTTTGATTCACAATATCCGAAAAACTTCAAAAACTCAACACTTCCACATAACCATAAACATTGTAAGGCACAATTATTTTTGCAAACATCATTCTCATCCTTTAAGCACTGATATAAAGCACCTTGATACAAGAAAACTTCGCCTACTTTTCTTTCAGGTATGACATTATTTACCTTTTTAGTATCAGAAGCAGCACCCTCTTTCTTTACCACTTCCTTAAAAACAACACCAGTTCCATCCGAGCGGTGAAGCATAGCACATTCACCAACAATAGGTCTAACCGCATCACAAGACTCAAAATCGCTAAAATAACAGTGCAAACAGCTATCGCCTGCAACACACTCCAATTCAATCTTACCACAGGAAAAACTTTCTCCTACAGCATACTCATTTTTTAGTTTTTTCTTCTCTTCCATAAAATATAAATTTAAATTAAATACATATCCGCCATTTTTAAACTTTATACCCAAAAGGTAAGGGAACGGTCATATTTTATAATAAAACCCGCGATTTGGCTTAATGGGTAAGCGAAAAACGAATATCCGAGCGCAAATATAAGAACATAAAATAGGAAAACAAGAAAATAACACCATTTTAACAGAAAATATATACGAGAAACAAGCGAAGACGGAAATCACCGCTTCGAAAAAGAAACAGAAGATTCCCAGTCGACAGAAACTACCCGAAAAATTAGAGTAGATCATTCTCCAAATAAAAAAATAAAAAAATAAAAAAATAAAAAAATAAAAAAAATGTGAGGAGGCGGGGTTCTAGACGGCATGGCAAAAAGCGGGGAGGGGTATGCAGCAGGGTAGGCATGGGATTAGTAGGATATAAAAAGGTTTTTAAATAAGCAGAGAAGCTATTATTAATCCTTCTGCTTGATTTTAAACGTTCAAACGATTAATATATCTTATCTAAGATTTAGCGCCCTTATACAGCCTTATAATGCGTCTAATACGATGGTTTGGTGTTTTGGGAAGCTCGATTTTTTGTGCTATATCCATTTTTAATGGCTAAATGTACATTTTATGCTAAAAAACATAACGCTTGCTTGTGAAAGCGAAAGCGAGCGCACTATTTCTATTAATCTTCCTCCTGATCTCTTCATCTGCTT
>ULQE01014961.1_pt1 | contig 83160 bp, 69 predicted proteins | sample 1954171 | NCBI WGS metagenome assembly ULQE01 (sample SAMEA4835647, study PRJEB28245) | human gut metagenome | biome: gut microbiome; material: fecal sample | place: Denmark | collected 2008
CCCCGTTTTGGGTGGGTGGATATCCTCCGTTTTCAGCAATGATGTACATCAGATTATGGCTTATATGTATAGGTTAAAAGCCAATAAAGGTGGCATTATATGTCCTTATAAGAGTGAGAATAATAAGATTATTTCTCAAAATATGCATAAGGATAGTTACTTAGGTTCTTTGTCGTTGTACGCTTTGGCAATACCAAAGAATTGTAGTTCGTATGAAGAATTTGTAAAACGTATTGTTGAGAATGAAAGGGCCTTATTGGAAGAATTGTCATAAATATTCTCTATGTATAATACGAAAACTCGGGGGGGGCAGAAAACATCAGCCAAGATGTTAAGTGTCTGCTCTTTCTTTATCAATCGCAATTAGAATGCAAATATACTTTTTGACCTTACTTCATGTATTTTTTCAGCCATAAGTCGAAGAACTTGTCATATACCACGTAGGCATCATCTTGTTGGGTGATAAAATCTTTCTCCAGCAATCCCTTCAGGGCAGAATTCACTGAGCTTGGCGACGGGAGATGATATTTTTTGGCGAAGGCTCCGCTCCTTACGCTTCTTGCTTCGCCCTCTGCAGAGATGGCGATGAAGACGTTGCGCTGCTTTTCCGGCATCTGGCGCAGAAGGGTCTCATAGGTGTCTGATGCCATATTGAGGTTGTAGTTGATGGCGTCATCTACCATGTCCAGCGTGCAGGTGCCTTGCTCGGGAGTCTTGAGGAAGAGGACGTTCATCACTCGCTGGATGTACGAGGTGACACCACCGAAACGGGCGAAGAGTTCTCCGATGATGGCTGTGTCGAGATGCTTGTTGCGCTCCTCAAACTTGGCTGTGGCAAACTCCTTGTATTTCTCTATATCCAGTGTCTTCAGGTTCATCAGTGTCACGCTCTGATAGAAAGGGCGGGCTGGGGATGTGAACATCTCTGCCATCAGATGGCGGTGAGAACCCGAGAAGATGAAGTGAGCATTGGTGCATCGCTGGATATAGGTGCGGAGCAAAGCCTCAATGCGATTGTCGGCATAGTTGTTGATTTGCTGAAACTCGTCGATGGCAACAAGGCATGGCTTGTCGGCTTGGTTGAGATAAGCGAATATCTCATCAAGCGTAATTTCGGGATTTACCATGTTGCCGATGCCTATCCCCCAAACCGGAGCTCCATTGATATCGAATGAGATTTCTGAACGTAGGGAAGAAAGGGCCATCAGAAATTTCTCCCAAGCACTTCTGCCTATAGGGCGAAGTGTGTCAATGATGGCTTTGCCGAACATATTGACCAGATCGCTAACGGAATTGGTAGAATAGATGTCTATGATAAAAGTATAATAGTCTTTTTGGATGGCTGGCTGGGCAAAGCAATGGCGAATCAGCTCCGTCTTTCCGATACGTCGAGGGGAAATCAGAGCCATATTATTCTCATTGGTCAGCATCTCTGTGATGTGCTGGGTTTCTTCCACACGGTCGCAGAAGTATTCCGGACCGGCGTAACCGTTTGTGACAAAAGGATTCTTCATTGCCGTATCTATACCTTTATTATATATTCTCCAAGTCTATCCCCTCTATTATAGCGGGGCGTTCGCTTCCTCCATTGCCATTTGCCCACAAGCCCTTCGGTCACTCTTGCGATAGCCTTGCCTCGTTCATTGCTGAGAGAGAAGACTTTTGGGTTTACCGAGTTCCGTACAAATCACTTCGACCGACTTAGACCCCATCTATCTACTGGTGGATCAACGTCCGTGTAATCATTACAGCAACATGACCAACCATGACGGAATAAGGGGTCCATTAGTTTCAAAGAACAATTACTTGTACGATCTCACGTCGCAATACGGATGCAAAGATACGACTTTTGTTTGGATTATCATAAAGTGATTATCATAAAATGATAATAAAATGGGGAGGGGATTAGAATGCAAATATACGTTTTTCTCTGACATGACGCTCTATGAAGCGCGGATATTGATTTTTTCCCCCTGCTCTTTTGGAAACTTTATTTTTAATGGCTATCTTTGTATCACATTATATGTGATGACGCTATGATAAGGAAAAGGCTATGGGCCGGTTTGGTCGCGCTGTGTGTTTCTGTGGCCTCATGGGGACAGGCTGTGGATAGTTGTTACTACTCGGACGGCAGGGCCATGGTGCCCGTCGAGGAGGGGGTAGAGGCGCAGGGGTTCTTCACCGAGCATGCTCCCGACGGACTGTTGCGGGAGGAGTGTGACAAGGTGTATGATCCCAACTCGCCCTGCAACAAGGATATGGGCGACCATCACTTCAAGGGCTTCCTCGAACTGTACAACCTGGTGCCGGTCAAGCGCACCAGCTACCTTTTCAGCAACTATTCGGGTGCCGACGACGAGGGAAACATGGAGCGACGCTTTCGCATGACCATTCCCTATTTCCAGAAAAACCACATCGTGCCTCTTGAGCCGCGGGAAGAGACCGTGGTGAAGGGCGTGAAAAACTACGCCACATTCTTTGCCGTGGGCAAGAATCGCGTGGGCTACAAGACCGTTGTCTCGTTCGACGACCGATACATGATAGCCATACTGGGCTTCGTGCGCTTCGACGGCCTGTGGTTTCTCACGGAGTCGCACGTCGGCTTCTTAGACTACCCAGAGTGAAAATGTCAACTCTTCGTTCGCTGATGATCATGTCGAGGGTTGTAGAAAGCCACTTGGTGCACCTGTGTTTTTCCTTCAATAGCACCATGTTTAGTGGTTGTTGCAAAAAATGCAACAACCACGTTTGCGTCAAGTTCGCCATCCTCTCGTCCCTTTGTCCGTGAAAATCACTTGGCGTTGTTGTTGTCCGCATACCTCTTGCGGCTCGTCATGATCCCACTCATGTTTTCCACCGACCAGTTCACCAGCTGGTTGAGCAGCGGCATGAGGGATTCTCCACGCTCTGTGAGGGCGTATTCCACGCGGGGCGGTATCTCTGAGTAAGCCGTGCGGCTCACCAAGCCATCAGCCTCCAGCTCCTTGAGGGTTGAGGCCAGCATCTTCTGCGACACGTCAGGGATGGCTTGGCACAGATCTTTGAATCGCATCTGCCTATGGCTGTCTTGCAGCGCAAGCAGGATGAGCAGTGACCAGCGGTCGCCGATGCGCGCGAGCGCATTGCGGATGGGACACTGCGGAAAGACGGGGTCGGTAACTTGTTTTTTGATCATATATGATAATAACGCAAATGCCATCCTCTTATTGTCAAGAGGATGGCTGATGGATAAAATCCGTGTCGTGGAGCGTATGGACGACACGATCCGATTACCACTCCACCTGGTCCTGCAGGATCACGCCGTCTGTGGCGTCCTCGGCAGAGAAGGTGGCGCCACGATACTGCACGCAGAGCACAACCAGCGGTTCGCTGCCATTGTTGTGGATGGTGCGCTTGCCGGCAGGAGCTACACGCACGACGCTTCCCTCCTGGAGGGGGATGTTGACGCCGTCAACCTGGTATTCTCCTTTGCCGCTGAGCACGAAGTAGAGCTCCTCGTGGTTCTTGTGGGTGTGGTAGAAGCCTCCCTCTTGTCCAGGCTGATAGATCTGGAAAGAGAAATCTCCACCTGTGGCTCCCACGGCCTGGCCGCCAAAGACCTTGCCGGGAATCTTGATGTCGCCCAACTGGAGCACGTACCCTCCCAGATCATTCAACTTGCCGAAATCACAGGCAGTGAAATTCTTGCCTTCTGCAATCTTCTTCATCTCTTTCATCTTTTCTGTTGTTTAAATGTGAGTTACTTTCTTTTTGTTTGTGGTTGCAAAATTAGGCAGAAATCTCCATTCCTCCAAGAACGCACCGCTGCGTAAGTCACTTACGCACGCGTTAGTAATATTGAAAATCAGCGGCTTTCCAAAAGTAAGTTTATGGTCATTTAACAGTTTTGGCTGGATCACTTCTTGCGTAAATCTGCACTTGCTTGTTGAATTCACGTCTTCAGATAGTTGACGATTTATCCTAAGATACTTTTTGGCTTACCGTGTTCTGTACAAATAACTTCGACCGACTTAGACCCCATCTATCCACCAGTGGACCAACGTCCGTGTAATCCTTACAGCAACATGACCAACCTTCACGGAATAAGAGGTTCATTAGTCTCAAAGAACAATTACTTGTACGGCCTCACGTCGCAATACGGATGCAAAGATACGACTTTTGTTTGGATTATCATAAAGTGATTATCATAAAATGATAATGAGATTGGGAGGTGACAACTTTCTGCTTTAACCCAAGTTTGATCCCTCACTAAAGGTTTTTCTTGCTAGCCAACGTTTTACGATTCTCATTTGCGCCGCTGTGTACTACAAACTTTTTTCTAACGAAAAAGAGACAATCTGCAAGAGCTTTTAGGGATAATATCCACTAAAGCTACTTACAGATTGTCTCACTACTAACCGGATTGCTTAACGCAACTAAAACTACATTTATTCAGAATATTTCATTCAATCTTCAAAGTCTTCGTCATCCCAAAGACAGCAGATGCGACCAGTCTGTCCGTCATCATTTTCCTCATCAAAGAGAGAAGGGTCATATTTTTTGACAAGCCCAGCTTTTATCTGTCCACGTTCGCTTCCACTAAGAAGAGGCTCGATTCTAACTTTATACACCTTGACTTCCGGTTTAATATAACTTTTCATATTTCCTTGGCTTTTTATTTGATAAATTTCTTTCCATTATGAATATACACTCCTTTGACAGGACGTGACACCTTTACTCCCTGAAGGGTATAGAACGATGCGTCGCCGTCTTTACTATTCGGCTTGACTTCTGTTACAGTAGTAGTGCTTCCACCATCATCTTCGTCATCGAAGACAATAGCCATCTTGGCAAGCGACGGATTGCTCGGGTCGTCCGTCTCATTTCCGAGAAACTGTCCGTTAAAGTCGATATACCCGAACTTCGCTCCTGCTCCATCGTCTACAACAGTATTTGCCGGAATACTCAGGTAAGCCTTGTTTGCGCCGCTTTGACCATCCTGCGTAAGGCGGAAGAAACCGATATAGTCGTCTCCGGTCTGATTCTCCTTGTAATAGTTTGTGGAATGGAAGTTTGCAAGGCCGAAGAAACGATGGAGTATTTTTCCATCAGCATCGGTATCAGCATTTCCGAGATTGTCGTTAGCCGTGACTGTCGGCTGGAGATAGTTGTTCCACTTATCACCTTTAGCTACATAATTTGCTGCATTTGTCCACAAATCTTCGTATTTGTCAGCAAATTCATCCGTTTTCTCTTTCAAATAGAAATCCACGTTAGCGCCGTCTGTGTAGCCGTCCGCAGGCACCTCACCCACGAGCACTACTCCCATGTTTGCCGGAATATACTTGAGTTGACGAAGATAAACCGTGCCCTGTGATTGTGGGTCTTTTGCATTCCCCGGTTTTCCGTACTTATATGCCGCATACACCTTCACATTGTCTTTTGCGGGTTCCATTGCAACACTGTTGCTATACGTACGGATAAACCTCCCTACGCAATAGGTGAAAGGCATCTTGACGACTTTTGTTCCTGATATGGTGTAGTAGGATACATCCTTTCCGTTCTCGTCAAGCTCTGGGTAGAACCTTACCGTCCATATTCCTTCGGGACGGTTCCAGAGGATATCCTTCTTATTAGGAGTTGTGCTTCCGAAGCCCTCCTCATCCTCTCTCGCCGTTTTACGGAACTGCACGTCGTTCGGATCGTCAGCCATACAAGAGTGGTTGCCATCATCGGCGGCATCATAAGTAGGTCTTGCAAATCCGGTATTGCTTGAAATATTGCCGTCCGTCTCGCCCCAGTTCTGGTGTGCGTCATTGTTGGCAACAAACCTGAAATGCGAATTATTGTATTTATCGCCTACTGTAGATATCGTCAGAGAGAAGCAACGCTCGTTGGCATCATACTTCATGTCTCCTGCGGTAGAAGTATACTTCCATTCGCGCGTTACTGCATCATAAGTTCCTTCCACGGCATCGCCTATCATAGACATGGTTTTTATCAGGAAGTCGGCATCTTTAGCGTTACCGCCGATTACCTGTATACTGCCCGACAGACCGTAACTGCCGTCTTGTGTCGACAGATCGTTGTGTCCTTTGTTAGGATTATACTGTATTCTTTTTATACCGTGCAGATGAAGGGTGAAAGGTTTCTGGTTAGCCCATACCTTGTCACGATACTCGCTGGTAGAATTGTAGTCAACACCTCCGTTGCCGAGGAAGAAGAGTTTATCGTGAGTTCCGGAATTATTGTGTACGCTCCCTGTTTCATGAATATCTGGCGTTGCCGTTTTAGCCTGAGCACTTATCCCTGTAGTGGATACGTCATTCACAATATAATCGATTGCCCAATAGCTGTTGGAACCATCAAAATAGAGCGGAGCCTCCATATTGTCGCTGAATTCGCCCTCATTTCCACCACTTTTACGCTTATCGAAGAGCGGCTGCGCCGTCGCCCCTTCCATGTTGCCAATAAGATAAGTCACACGTGTCGTAGCATCATGCTTCACCTGCCAGTCGGAGGGGTTTCCGTCTTTGTCAAGCGTAAAGCTGAAGGTATACATGCCATCGTCGTCTGTCTCTCCGTCATTGCGGGTCACGAGATTCCAGTAGTTCTCGCCCTCTTCTATTGTCGCAGAACCGACAAGTTTCTTTGCCGCTGTTATTCCACAAATAGTTCCCACAGCTCCGTTTGTTGACGGCAATGCGCTGGTATTACCCTTTGCGCCATGCAGGTTGAATACCTCGCCCGGTCCGTAAACCATCTTATTGTCATACTCGTCAACAGCAAGAATCTGTGCATGTGCCGTGAGGCATGCCGGGATGCTGAACGCATAGCTCTTGTCTTTTTGCTCTTCGAATTTGAAATACACATGTTTTTCATAGTCTATCGTTTCGCCGTCGCCTCCCGGATTATATTCTCCACCTCTATTATATGGCGAGAAGAAATTGCCCACGAGATAGTAACGCGGTTCGACATCTGTTGCAGACCATACACCAGGCTCACCGCTTCCTCCAGCGGAAGTTTTCTTTCCTTCTATCCATACGCGGCGCGTCGAGCCTTCTGTGATATCCACATTAACCGTGAGATATTCATATTCGCCCGCCGTATAGCTTACTTTCCAGGCATTGCTGCTTCCATAACAGCCGCTTTCTATAGAATAAGAGGTGGGATCTTGTGTTCCTTCCTCGTTTATCGTAAGCTGATCACCATTGACTTTAGGCTGCATCTGATTACCCCCCCCCCTGACACTCCGATACGGAACCAGAATCCCGTTTCGGGCATGGAAGTGATTTTAAGGGAATACACATTGTCGCCATAAGAAGTGTTCGGAGCAAGCTTATGGTTGCTTGGCACTTCATAATTACCAACGACACCGTTGATTGTTTGGGCTGTAAGCAGATATACATCTGCCGCCTTCATCTCCAACATTGCCCCAAGCATCAACAAAAGGGCAAATAGGCATTTAGTTGACTTTTTCATCTTTTCAGAATTATTGCGTTAGTTATAAATATGCTACGTTTTATGTTTTTAGAGCAGGTCCTGCACATTATGCTGGACCAAGACTGTTCTCGTTCTTTGTGTTATTTTCGACCGCAAATGTATGAACTTTTGCATTACGCTATATTAGGGGAAATGGAAAATATGGGGAAAAAGCTTTGCAAACGTTTGCAAAGCCATCGTCTCAACCCTCTGAATAATGCAAGATTTCCAATGAGTTATGCTGTACTGAATCTAACTTTCTGCTATGTATATGCCATAAGCAAATCGTTGCAGATGGTTTGTATGAAATGATATAGAATTACCTTTGGGGATCTTAACCGCAAATGGATGGACAAAGAGGATCTGAGCGGCGGTGAGGAGTTGCTTAAACGCACCTTCGTTCACGGCAGGTATGGTCAGAAGGTCATCACAACCTCGATATCATTGCCGAACGTTGTGGCTTCGACTTAAAGAATCATCACAATGCACTTGCGGATGCAGAAGCTTGTGCTGATCCAATCTCGAAGATTTGATTATAGCAAGCATTCTTCAAGCAAAAGAAATAATGGTATGATTTTATATCGTATCATTATTTTTTGCGCCTGTGCCCATGGATGGCATAGCCTCTCCTTGACTTTGTACCAGATTTAGAAACAAGGAAATAATTACGATTATGAAAGCTGAAAATGAAGAAATCAAGATCTCCAGTTATGGACTTCATGAAATGGAGGAGAGCGCAACTCAGATTAGCATCAAAGGTGAAGAAGAGATGTCCAGAGAACTAATAGGAGAAGGGTTGGAGTTCATAGGCATCAATGAATGGAGTAACCTCCTAACAAATGGGATAAATATGAATGATATAGCATTAAAGTATGTACAATTGCTTGCTGCCGATCACGTTAGTGAGCTAATGATAAATCAACTTCGTTTGGATGGTATATATACTATTCAAAATAGCCCGGTTATACGTGTCAATATAGTGCTGGTATCAACAGAGACTGGTGTTGGCAATGTTCTGAAAGTGGTGCAGGAGCATCAGTCAGATAGGAGGAATGTTGTTATAAAAATCACTTCAGAGATCAGTATACCCGATGAACCACACATTGATGCCATATTGGAATTTCAGCAAGGAAGTAAGCCTTATCCAGAATTGAAGAGATTCCTTCGACTGTACAAGGAGAATGTGGAGAAACGTAGTTTACTCTGTTATGATTTCCGTGACTTCTTTATGCTGATAAGAGGACGGAACGTGATTTCGATTGTCTCCTATGAATATAGAGAAAATATCACTGAAGCTTTAGACCAACTAAAATCGGTCAAGACACACGAAGGTGTAAGATATCTTCTGTATTTTTCAGTCGATAAATGTGACAACGACGAGATAGGTAACAGACAGGCTTCCATTCGTGACTTTATGGATGCCTTTCCGTGTGAGAACATTACATATTGGAACATCGGAGAGTCTTCTTCACAAATCGTAGCATTGTTTGCTTCAATACCTATAGAATAATGAAAGGAAATATCAAGCAGGGGCAAGAGCTGGAAGCCCTAATCAATCAAATTACGTCCATCCCGATGACCGTAGCCATCAAAGAGGAAGATCTTGACTATCTTCATCAGGCTAAGGCCATATTGAAAAGGAGAATCCATTCCTTTCCCAAGGATGACGAACCTCGTGTAGATTCAGTCATAAGGGAACTTGAGGACTTTGGAAACATTGACTACAGTCAATATGACAGAATCGTTATCCAGATTGTTACGTCGTCGGCATATCCCTTAATGATGAATGAGCTCAACCGGTTAGTGTCATTGATCGACGGCAAGTTTTCTCAAGCAGGAGTCTTGTGGGGTATCGGCACTGATAATAAGCTGGGAGACAAGATCCTCTTGCAGTTGGTTTGTAGCTGCCAAGAGTAAGGTTTTTCTAACGCAAGCAGCACCGTTAAACAAATATAAAAATGATATTGCGCAAAAGGAGGACTACTTAAAAGCGCAAAAATAAAAAGTCCTGTAAATCAAACGATTTACAGGACTCTATTGCGGAGAGAGAGGATCTTGAACCTTTCTCTATAATTTCCTAATTTACAAGTGTTTATAGACGTGCCAAAATCTTCGGTACCATATCTGTAGCCATGTTCTGACCCTTATTAGACCCTAACTCGGACTCGTCAGACCTTAATCTGACCCTAAGTCGGTCGCTGGATAAACACTCTTGTTTTCTTGGGTTCAAAGTTAGCAAAAAATGAACTAACCTCCAAATATTTGAGCAACAATCTTTTAAAAAACTTTTTGGCTACACGAATAGTGCGGTGTGCGAGGTCGTATATTTATATAGACCTTGCACACCGCACTATTCGTGTAAACCAACCTGGAACGCATTTCTAACTGCGTTTTGTCGATGACCAAAATTAGAGTTTTACCCCATCATGTTCCTGCCAGTATTTGTTTTCCATAGGAAGCAATTCGTCCCTGAGCAAATCCATGACCTTAGGGAATGGCAGTTCCTGCTTGAAGTTTATTTGCTCCAAGAACCTATTCCAATTTATATTTCTTTCTTCATCCGTTGCAAAAGATTCAGTAAACAGCTTTCGGTCGGCATTGTATTCCAATTTCCTATTGCTGAAAGTAGCATTGATGGCTTGATACAAGCTGTTGTGATCTATCTTGTATGTGACAAACAACTGATAGCAGTCGAAGAAATCTTTCATTCTGCTGTTAAACACATCTCTATCAAGCATCGTATGGAACTTTTCTGCTATTACCGTCTCTATGGAGTAGGCCTTAAGGTTGACAGAAGGTACATCCGGGAGCAGAAGTGGGTAGTCAAGGTTCATAGGATAAGGAGTGACAACATCGCCAAAGCCTATATCGATAGACATCTTTTGAACGATACTGTCCATGTGGGCAGTGAAATGAAACCTTGTACCCGGATATTTCTTGTCAACAGTTATAGGCTCCACCTGTAGTTCGTCCGTGTCAAATTTTACTCCATCCATCTCACAATCGATAGACAGAATTTCCTTAAAAACAGAAGTCAGATAGTCTCTGTCTCTGCTGATACGGTCTGCCAAGAAGTCTATATCTACTGTAGGTCTGGACTCCAAGCCTTGAAGTGCATACAGCAAAGACCCGCCTTTGAGCAGGAAATTATCCTTGTATTGGCTCACTGATACCCGATACAACAGGCGCTCGTTGAAATAGCGTGTCAGAAGGTACATGTACCTGTACCCAGTCTTATTCATCAGAGTAAGAAGCCTTGTCCTTACCGATTTCCCGTAGTTCTTATGTTTAATCATTCTCCCAGAGCAATGGTCATATATTCCTTTATTGTTTTTTCAACTCTCAATTTCTTGGCATATTCAGACAGGCGGCTTAGGTTGCGATCTTTGCGCTTTGTATAGTTCCGGATAATCTCAGAGCACAAAGCTGAGCCTATTTTATTCCGATACTTGACAGCATCACACACGCTTCGCTCAAGGTCTGTCATATGGACGTGGTAATTGCTTACTTTGACCTCACTAATGCCAAACTTAAGGTTGTCGTCCTTCCAATAGAAAAGTTTGATAGGGAAAGGTGTCCGGAGTGATACTTTGCGCTTCGCGGAAATGGCAATACAGAACTCTGGAGGACTGATGGTTGTCAGACCATAATAAGCCCAGGCGTTGTAAAGACACACCACACCTCCGGGGACAATGCTCTCGACATCAATTATATTGTTGAGCATTTCCTCCGGTGGGGCATACACCCCATGACGCACCTTGACCAGTTCTCCAGCATCAACAGCTTTCAGAACTCTACGGTATTTCTTCCTGTCTGAAAGTTCTGAGACTCTTATGTAGCCATGTTGCCGACCTGCTTGATTCGAAGCCTTATACATATTTTATCTTTTTTGCAAAGATAGAGAATTATCTTTGAAGCAAGAAATATTCTACGGATTATTTTTATTTTATCCGTAGAAAAATCCAAAACTTTGACGAGTCAGATGACAGTCCTTATACTCATTGTGTCATTGGTATTTGCAGATCATGCGGATACATACGCGTTTCAGCAGCTTCACCTGCCTTCGGTATTTATCCCTCATAGTCGTCTAATTCTTTTGGAACTGTTATTGAATATTTCTTATTGAGCACGCCGTTCTTCACCAGCTGCAGCTTCCCTGCTCCCAAGTCCATCTTATCTGTGTCTAATTCCTCGAACCAGTAATACCCGGCTTTCTCTGCCATGTAGAGGAACATCCGCTTAATTCTGATGTTTGATGTACTCTCCAACAAACGCTGTACGACCTCAGACCGCAATGTTGTCAGTTGTTCCATGATATAATAGAGATCCATATAGGAATACTGTTTCGGTGCCAGTGCGAGGCACTCAAGAAAAGCCAGTTCCGGCGAGGAAACATATAGCGTGCCGCTATCTCGATCATGTTTGGAAACGTCCAAAGCTGCAAATGCCGTGGTTGAGAATGTACGGAAAGTCATGTCGTAGGCATCGCTCTTCATCCATAGGGGCATCTTCTCTCCTTGGGGTAACGCAACCATCAGCAGGGGCTTGCCCATAGGGACATAATGGTTGAAGCCTGCGTATTCCAAGGCAGAGGCGGCGCCAATTCTCAGCTGTTTGTCCAACTGAGAATTATAGGACGCAAGAGCATCGAAGGCATTGAGGTGGCTGCCTGTACGGTACATGACACCCTTGCATAAGGTAGTCAGCCATCCTGTGTCCCTGTACCGCTTCTGCAGCTGCGCTGAATAGCCGTTCTTCTTCAGCCAGTCGGAGAACATCAACCCGGTTGGGGCTGTTCCGGCAAGCAGCTGGTTTTTTTTAGTGCCATAAGATATACTCATAGTTTATTTTCCTTGTCACATTTCAACTGCAAAGATAATCATTAATTTGAAACCTCGCAAGTAAAAAGTTGAAAATAATCCTTTATAATATACTTTAAGTTGATTTTGAGGACTTTTTTTATTTATTTCTTCTCACGATATATACTATTTGAGTCCTTGCAGGCTTGTCTCTAATTGTCTCCTATTGCACATGGCAACAACAATATCGATAATTGGGCGCAGCGGATGTTGTATTAAATTCTAAAGGTGAGGTATAATGCAAAATTAAAGTTTGATTATGAAAGCGGGTTCGTAAATCAATATATATCAATGACTTATATACATATTTCTGTCTAACTTGGAAATAAATTACTTTCATAGGAAATTAAATTCCATTCATTGTTAAATAATTTTCAGAAATTTGCAATATGAGTGACAAAAGAGATCCAAAAGACAAAAGCCTCAGAATAGCTTCTTTAAATACGCTGTCCTAAGGTTACATCATTCATCTCATTTGTTGTACTAATTACTAACATTAAATTCGCAAGTATAATCATATCATGAAGTCCCAGTGCTCTGATAAATAGCTGTTCAATAATTGAAATTTAGCTTTTGATGCATCATCAGCTCTCTCATTAATCCAATATTTTAGGCTTTTGTATAACTTGGAATTGTGATTCCTCTTAAGTAAGGCAGAATCCATCCTCATGAGAAACATGCACCAATCGAGGGATTTCTCCGGAGCGTCGTGATTCATCCTGGTATTGATGTAGGAGAACATGCAAAAGCCATTTTTCAGATCGTCCAAAAATGTATGATCTGTATCGATATGTATGATGCCTCTTGTATCATCGGGCATTCCTCCCCATCCACCTTCTCTTTCCATGTGGAAAAGAAAGGCACGTGCATAATTGATGTTATCGGCATCAGTAAAGTCCAAAGAATAATTAGGTAAGACCCTATAAGGCAGAAGGCGCGCCGCTTCCTTGAAGTCCACTTTGGCAAGGTCCTCATAACCACGACAAATGATTATTTCTTGAGCATACTGTCCATATGATGGTTCGATGAGCATATAACGCGACCTCACTTCCTTACAAATGCCTCTTGGTATATTTCCATTGCTTTGTGTCATTTCGTCAAAGAATGAATGCAGATACGAGATATCCAATACAAGTCCGTCATGGAGGTGCCTTGCCAAATAACCAAGTGTGATAAGTTTGTATTTATCCAGTATCGCATCATTTTTCTCTATTACGGACTTGTCATTCAACCTGCAAGAAAAGTACTTGACGATTAACTTTTCATCGGTTAGGTAGCCCCCGTCAATTAAACTGCCAATGAAGTCGAGCTGGTCCTTTGAGAATCCGTAATAATAGTTTCTTCGATTTAAGTCATCCTGAAACACAAAATACATTGGCCAAGTATTCAGCCCTGGCAATTCTCCGTATTTTTCTACACACTGTTTTATATACCTTTTGGCTCGACTGTAAGGCAGTTCTACAGAGCGATTGATGAAGCCAAGGGTTTCCATCTCAGGATGTTCTTCTGGATCAACGGATGCCCCCCATTTGGTATAAAGTTGATTTATTGGATACAAGGTCATAAGTCGTTGTACCTCCGGCTTGTCGCCTAATTCACGATAAAGGTTATTGACTTTATGAAGCAGATTGGTATCCTCGCTATTAGTTGGCACTTTACCCCATTCCTTCAGCTGTTGTTCAATATCATTGCATCTTATTTTAATATCTGTCTTCTTTCTCATAAGTTCAGAGATTTATTAGGTAAGTGGTTTATATCTTTTTGCAGATAAGTTGTTGGATTGCCACATTATTATTGGGTCTAAAAATTATTCCTTATAGAATTCAGTCCCGCATTCGTTGCATTTGTAGTTTTTGCGCTCTCGCTGGGGTATGACTAGGACAACGCCAACCGCCAATGAGATCAGTGATATAATAAGAAAGCTAACCGTAGCTGACTCTAGAGACTTCACACAGAATGGTAGGATAATGCAGACGATTCCGATGACAACCAAGAGAACGCCGATGATGACCGCCCACTTAGACAGCTTGGGCCTTACCTTGCCTAACGCTACGACATTCTGACTGCCGCAATTGGGGCACCATGGCAGTTGCTTCTCTCGCTTTTCGGTTATCTCCTTCAATATGCTCTGGGCTCGCTCCAAGTCCTTCTTGAACACCCTCACCTCAATCCCGGGATTAGGTCCGTAAGCGCCATAAGCGGGGTCGTTGAGCTCGTCGTGGAGCGATGAAGCTATACCAGCGTTGGCCAGCTTAGAAACGATTTCATCGGCCAGAATAGAGTTGTCGCACTTCGTTAAGCTAATGGTTTCTTCGTTCTTGTCCATATTTCGGTTGTTTTTATCATTAGCAAATTTACGAAATTATCTGTAATTCGCAAATAAAATAACTTTTTTTAGGTTTTTCAGCTAGTTAGATTCATGTTTGATTTCAGTTGATGAGATAGCAAAAATGGATAGAAAAACAAAAAGATTGAAATTTATACTTAATGATTCTATCTAGAACATGAATTTAGTGATGTAGGGATGTCATGTGCCATAATGACAAAAAACAACACTACAACATCAATGTTTAAACATAACCTGCGAAACTCTTTTTGCTATTATAGTGGGAATATAGTGATTTTTTCAAATCTTATTACAGTACCGCTGCGCGCGCGAGTCGAGATGTGACCCCTTTGCTAATCTAAAAGTGACCCCCTTGCAGGTCACGTCTGCAAAGGTATAAAATTTATTCTACTTTCCCCTAAAATCCGCAACTAATTAAGTTGCATGGGCTCATTTGGGAATTTTTCTTATTACTTGACAAAAATCACACTTCTCACAAAAGAAGTCCTTATTTTGTCGTAATGCTCATATACCTTCCCCTTACCCCACAAAGCGACAAGGGGCGCATGCGCTATATAACCATTAAGGGAGATTCCTTATCCAAAATCGTTTTGGAGGACTGTAGCATAAGCTTCATTGTTGGTGTAGATGTTCAGGACATGCTGGCGTGCCGTCCGAACCCATTTCGCAGGCACTGAGACGAAGCGGAAGACGAAGGTCTTGACACGGCTTTCCCTTTTCAGTCAGAAAGTCTTGAGTTTGTCCTTCCCCATCCGATCCTTGAGCATTTCATAGAAGTTGCGGATGAGGGCGGTAAGCAGCAGGAATACGGCATTCTGGTTCATGAACGACTTGGGAAGGCTTTTCCAGCCTTGCATTCGGTAACTTTCAATTACTATCGTTTAATAAAGGTTCGGTCCTTCATAGGCTCATGTTGACTTTATGCCTACTACTATGACCTCGGCTGACTTCTCACGGCAAGCGTTACTCCATGGATTTCGTAAAGGCAACTATTCTCCGTGTCCGTGAGACCTCCTCAGATAAGAGCATCAACTTTCCATCTTATCTCCGCTTCATTTACCCCTGCCCGTTCCGAATAGCTATCGGGCTTCGTGTTGTTATGCACACTTACCACACGGGCATTGGCCTTGTATGAAGTTTCTGTTCGTCGGAGCAGATGTTTGCCGCCGGCTTTCTTCAGATTCCGCGTCGCCACGGACACCCTTGCCTTGGGCTATAGCTTTCCCGCTATTAGGGCAGCTTCGGGACTTCCACCCGTTAGCTGGTGCTCATGCTGAGCGTACATACGAAGAATGCCTCGCCCGAACTTGTCGGACGAGGCATCCATACATATTTATTTGGACATTTCAACAGTCTCTACCAGATAGATGTATGGGGCACAGAACGAAACGTATATGAGTCGGTCGGCTGAAAAATGGGTGAAGGGTTTGTGTTTCAACGAATTAGGTGTGGGCGGCTGAAATGACGGCGTAAAACGAAGCGTTTACATAGGCTTACATTTGGTTTACTTTAGGGGTTTGTTGAGGCTCCTGTGGTTTACATGGGGCTTACGGGTGGTTTATAATGCGTTTCTGTTGGTGCTTGGTGTTGTGTTGGGGTGGGGTAGAATGGTGGCTGAGGCCACTTTTTTTATGGCGATTTTGAAATTTGATAATGCGAAATTATTCCATATAATGAATATTTGGTATATTTGCAGAAACAAAACGAGTGAATATGGCAAAGGTTATACACGTGCATCTGCTGCACAATATAGAGGGGACGAAGCGGAAAGACTGGTATTTCAGCAGCATTTCTGCGGTTTATACGGTTTTGACGGCTGAACAGATAGGGGCAACGAAGAATTATCTGCTCCATGCAGGGCTGTCGGGCAATGGTACATTATGCACGAAACGCGCTATAATCAAGCAATCTACGCTCATTTCGTGCTCTCGTGGGGCAGATGATTAGAGGGGTGTTTTAATGGCGTTAGAACGCAAATAAAAGGCCGTTTGAGCGGTCATTGGTTGGGAGGTCGTTTGGCCTCCTTTTTTTGTGTCCAAAATGGCGAAAAATGGGAATGGGGTTACTATTGGGGTTACAAATAGGGGTTACATTTCCCGAAAATAGGGGTTACACATTTGGGGTTTTCGGGGGTAGGATAGAGGGGGAGGGAAAAGGATAGTTTTAAGGGATAGGGTGGGGGAAACTACCCATTTGTGATATAGGTAAAATGAGAAAGAATCGGGCTAAAACCTTGTGTTTATGGGGCTTCTAATATAATGTGTGCCTCAAAAGAGGGGGTACACCCCTCCAAATGGGGTATGAATGACATTGGAGGGGTATATGTATGGTGTTATTCTAATCTTATGACACCGATGACTAAGGCTACTGCGTGAATGGCAGAGTACGGCAACTCAAACGGGTCGTATTTTTCGTTGTCCGATACGATGAGAACATGGTCTTTGTCGCTTCCTGGTTTTATTCGTTTGATGAGTGCGCCTTGGTTTGTGTCTATAACATAAACTTTGTTCCATTGGAAGAACAAATCAGACATTGGAACTCGTTGGCAAGCGACAATATCACCTGAACTATATTTAGGGTACATGCTTGACCCTTTTACAGGAATGAGAAAGTCCGCGCCTTTAAATGCTGGCACAACGTATCGTTCGCACTCATATTCAAGTACGGTTCTCTCGTCTGTCAAAGCTCCTGCCATAGCATCGATGGGGATAAGTGGAATACCCTCGTGGCTGTTATCCGGGACAGGGACTGCTATGTTTTTTTTGTGATCATCATTAGAAAATCCCCGAATATGTTTGTCTGAGTTGTTTTCAAGCATATTACCAACTCCAATCATAAGCCATCGGGCTGAATATTGGGGATAATTTTCAACTATTGTTTGAACCCACTTAGACTGAATGTCTGTACCATTATTTATAGCACGGGACAGAACTCCCTTGCTTGCACCTATCTGACGTTCAAGAGCGCCGATAGTTATCCCCTCATTTGAGGCTATTTCCTGTATTCTTGATAAAATATTACCCATAAGTTGAAAATAATCCCCGAATATGTTTGTCGGGTTGAAAATTATCACTATCTTTGCAGCGTGTTCCAATATGAACGAGCGGCCAAAGATACGAAAAATGACCGAGAATAACGAATTTTTGCAATTAAAGAATATGAACGACAATGAATTAAAGGAATGGCAGACGCAAAGCGTGAAGCACAAGGTGGCGATGGTTCTGATAATGGACGGTGTGAGTTTCAGCTACACGGAAGAGGACGGAATCGTATTTACAGCACCAGAATGCTATGTAGCGAGATTGATAAGACGGCTGATGTCCTGCTATGGATGCAGCCTAAGACCGAAGATAAACGAGGTAAAATGATTGAAGGATAACACGGAAGCCCCGAATGCTGCACTGGATAGTCAGCGTCCGCACTGGATAGTCGGTAGGGCTTGCCTCGGATGACGGCGGGAAAGACCGCAGGAGTGGCAGGTTTGCCGTGCGCTGGATAGCCACCTGGGGTTCAACTCCCCACACTCCACAAATAAGTATAACGTAAAAACAAGTGAGATATGAAAAAGTACATTCACGTAACAAAGGAGGTTCGCCAAGAACTGGCGAAAGTTTTCAAGGTGGGCGACCGCACCGTGCGGAATGCTCTTCTATTCGACAAAGAGCGTGGTGACACGGACTGCGCAAAGCGTATCCGCATGTTTGCTCTCCAGAAAGGAGGCATCATGATGACGGTTGTTCCTGAAGTGGAAGTACTGTATGACTACGATGGCATGATTAGCCAGTACTTCCCAAATGGGGCAAAGATAGAGACCGACAAGAACACAGGCGATACCGACCTGTTCTACAAAGGTGAGCGTGTTGCCCGTTGGGAAAACATCAAGATGAGCGAAATGGACGGCATTCAGCGTTTGGCAGAGCTAATCAATGCAAAGAATGTTGATTCGTTGTTCTTGAAAAAACAGTCCGTAAGCGAATAATCGGGAGGCAGAATTATGGAGTACCACGATAACAGACTTTGCATCTCGATGCGAGAGCTTGTAGATGGCGGCATCATGTCCGTACCCAACTATAAGCAGCTCTCCGCACGCGGTCGCATAGATATTGTGCGTCGTGGTGGGAGAGGCGGCTACGCACTCATCGCGGTCAGCAGTCTGCCCGATGCCTATCAGGAGAAACTCAAGACCCTGTACCCCGACCCGTCGATGGAAGTGCTGCTTGCCTGGCTTGATGCCAACTATGAGGTGGACCAGGCAGCCGTAGCCTATTTCAATGACTGGCGCAACCAGTGCGGACACGACCACGCCACCGATGCCCATGTGAAGGAGTATGTTACCAACGCCAGCGTGCTGAACGCCTGCATCAAGTTGTACAACAACGCCAAGGCGATACAAAAGACGATGGGGCAGAAGTACGACTGGAGCATGATGTCGCAAGCCGTGGAAGGCTACCGTATGAAAACCGGGCACACACTGCCGGCAAGTATGCTGCGCTTCCGCAAGAAGGTGAACGAATACCAAAGGGACGGCTACCAGTGCCTCATCAGCCGCAAGTTCGGCAACCAGGCAAGCCGTAAGGTGGACTACCGTACCGAGCGACTGATACTCTCCATCGCCGTGCTGCCCAACAAGCCGTTCAACACCAACGTGTGGGAAATGTATAACTCATTCGTGTGCGGCGAGCTGGACGTGTACGATCCCGAAACAGGTGAACTTTTCGACCCCAGTGAATGGACTGACAAGAACGGCGACCCGAAGTCGCTGAGCGAAAGCACCATCACCAACTATCTGAACAAACCGAAAAACCGCCTGTTCATTGAGCACTCGCAAGACTCCTACACCACATTCATGCACGAGCAGATGCCCCACGTCCACCGCCATGCGCCCGAGTTCTCGTTCTCGAAGATTTCATTCGATGACCGCGACCTCCCACGCAAGCTGAAGGACACCAAGGCAAGACCGAAGGCATACTACGCCTACGACGTTACAAGCCAGTGCGTGGTGGGCTATGCCTACAACCGCAACAAGAACGTGGACTTGGTGGCCGACTGCTTCCGCTCCATGTTCCGCTTGATAGAGAGCAAAGGGTGGGGCTGCCCGGCACAGGTAGAGGTGGAGAACCACTTGATGACCCAGTGGAAAGACAGTTTCCTGAAGGCTGGCGTGTTGTTCCCGTTTGTGCGCTTTTGCGCCCCGATGAACTCGCAGGAGAAATATGCCGAGCCGATGAACGGAGCCAAGAAACGCAGGGTGGAGCACCGCAACCATCTCGGCATTGGACGCTTCTACGCCAAGGACAGACACTATCGCACGGAAGCCAAGAAGGTGTTTGACGAAAAGAACGACACCTACGAGGACAAGCAGTACTACAGCTGGGACGAACTCATTGCCGACGATATACGCGACATCAGGGAGTTCAACAACACCCTCCACCCGAACCAGAAGAAATACCCCGGCATGACACGCTGGCAGGTGCTTGAAGCCAACATGAACCCAATGCTTCAGCCAATGGACAAATCAGTGTGGGCACGCTTCATCGGAGAACACACCGAGACCTCCATACGCAGGAACAGCTACTGCAGGGTGGCATATAAGGACTGGTGGCTGAGCAAGACCGAGGTGATGGAACGGCTCGAGCCGAACAACTACAAGGTGGATGCCTACTGGCTGACCGACGAGGACGGCAACGCGACCGACGTGTACATCTTCCAGAACGACCGCCTTATCGACAAGCTCGAAGACGTGGGCACATTCAACACCGCCGATGCCGAGCAGACCGACGAGGACCGCGAGATATTCGTGAACCAGCAGAAGAAGATAGCGGCATTCAACGCATACGTCAAGAAGAACGCCATAGCAAGCGTTGGCATATCAAAGGCAGAGCTGACCGCCCATGGGGAGGCAGCGCCACCGCTTGAACTTCCGCCAATGGAAGGCGAGCCGGAGATGGAAGTAACCTACCACGTTTCAGACCCGTTGGCAGACCTTTAGAATAGACTTAGAACGATAATAAAATAACGTGAGACAATGATAACGACTGAGAACAAAAAGCGGATACTGGAGGCGATAGCCGCCAACCGCACGAACTATCCGAGCGATGCCAAGCACGCAGCCTCATTGGGCATCAGCACCTCGGTATATAGCGCAATAAAGAACGGCCAGACCGACAAGGCACTGAGCGAGGCCAACTGGATAACCATCGCCAGGAAGTTGGGCGTGAACCTCAGAGGCGGCATCGAATGGAAACCGGCACGCACCGCCACCTTCGACTATATCACCAAGCAGCTGGAGTTCAGCCAGCAGAGCGGACTGAGCGCGATACTTTGCGACATACCCAACATCGGCAAAACGTTCACGGCACGCTACTATGTGCAGGGACACCGCAACGCCATCTATGTGGATTGCTCGCAGGTCAAGACCAAACTGAAGCTGGTGCGCAAAATCGCCACCGAGTTCGGTGTAGGCGGCAACGGCAGATACAGCGACGTGTATGAGGATTTGGTCTATTACCTCCGCTCCATCGAAACACCGCTCATCATCCTTGATGAGGCTGGCGACCTACAGTACGAGGCATTCCTGGAACTCAAAGCCCTATGGAACGCCACCGAAAGATGCTGCGCCTGGTACATGATGGGAGCAGACGGGCTGAAGGCGAAAATCAATCGCTCCATAGAGTGCAAGAAAGTGGGCTACACCGAAATGCTCAGTCGTTACGGCGACCGCTACTCCAAGGTAACACCCGATGACTGCAAGGAGCGCGAGAAGTTCCTGAAAGACCAGGCAAGCGTGGTGGCACGGGTGAACGCCCCAGAAGGTGCCGACATTGCCACACTGGTACGCAAGTCGGGTGGGGGACTGCGACGAGTTTACACGGAAATAGAGAAACTTAAAAGAGTACAGGCATGATGACGAAAATGGAAATGCAATATATGGATGCGGTTATACAGATAAACCGCCGACAACGGAATAACGAAGTGGACTGGGAACAGCGTCGCTATGAGATAGCAAAAGGTATTCTTTGCCACGGCTATGACAGAATGCAATATACTACAGAAGCATTTACAGATTTTGACACGGAGAAAGTGAAATTGGCAGTACAGTATGCTGATGCACTTATTGCCGAACTGAAGAAAGGAAAGTGATATGGCAAAGCGAGCATACAGCCCCAAGGACGTGGCGAACATCAAGTGCAAGGCACTACCATTTGAAGGACAATGGAAAGACGTGTTTGGCCAGCCGGAAGAGGGCGACACATGGTTTATCAGCGGACCCAGTGCCAGCGGCAAGAGTTCCTTTGTGATGCAGTTTGCCAAGATGCTCTGCGGAATAGGCAACGTGCTGTATGTGTCCTTGGAAGAAGGTGTGGGACTGTCGATGCAGCGACGGCTCGCCCAGTTCAAGATGACCGAGGTGCAAGGCTCGTTCCGCATCATTACCGACGGCGACATCAAGGCGCTGGAAGAACGGCTGGCAAAGCCCAAGAGCGCCAAGTTCATCATCGTGGACAGTTACCAGTACGCATACGAGGCAGGGTGGGAATATTCGCAGACCAAGGCACTGATAGAACGCTTCAAGCGCAAGACGTTCATCTTCATCAGCCAAGAGGACAAAGGCAAGCCCATCGGCAAGCCTGCCATCCGACTGAAATACGCAGCCGGGGTGAAGGTGAGGACGCAAGGCTTCAGAGCCTACTGCCAGGGAAGGTATTCGGGCAACGTGAGCGAATACTACACCATCTGGGAGGAGAAAGCGGTAGAGGTTTACAACGATACAAGTCAAACAAATAAAACATAACTGAGATGAAAAAGAAAGTTTATATCAGCGGAGCAATAGCCCACTACGACCTTGCGGAGCGTATGGCGACCTTTAACCATGCGGCACGCTATCTTTCCATAAAAGGCTACGAGCCGGTGAACCCATTTGAGAACGGCGTGTCGCAGGACGCGCACTGGATGGAACACATGAGAACCGACATCGCCCTGCTTTTGGAATGCGACTGCATCTACATGCTGCAGGGCTGGGAATTGAGCAAGGGTGCAAAACTGGAACTTGATGTTGCCAGTTCGTGCGGCATTAAAGTGATGTTCGAGGGGCATGAGAACAACGTCCGAGAATACACCTGCTGCCTCTGCGGAAAGAAACACATCGGCTACGGCAACAGCCCATACCCATTGAAAGACGACGGTGAGTGCTGCCCCGAATGCCATGTGAAGGTGATAGGCGAGAGATTGAAACTGTCGAAACTCCAAAACAAGAAAGAGCCATGATACAGGAAGTAACCAATTTTGCACGCTTCTACGGCATACTGAAGGCGAGCTACAAGTTTGCCACCAAGGAGCTGGGCGATGAGTTCAAGGAGGGCGTGGTGAGCCAGTTCACCAACGGACGCACCACCTCGCTGCGTGAAATGACCCGAAGAGAGTACGACACGATGTGCGACAAGCTCGAAGGAGCCACCGCCCATCTGCTCCGCACCGTAAAGGACGAGCAGCGGAGGCAGCGCAGCAAGTGTCTGCGGCTTATGCAGAAGGTCGGCATCGATACCACCGACTGGACACGCATCAACGCCTTTTGCGAAGACCAGCGCATCGCCGGCAAGGTGTTCGCACGGCTGACCAACGAGGAACTGGAGCAACTTTCCGTAAAGCTCCGCTCCATTCAGCGCAAGGGCGGACTGAAACCGAAGAAACAACCGACACCGCAAGCGCAGCCACATGTGGAGTACATGATGGTGCCAGTGATGGGAGGAGGTGAGGCATGAACGAGAAAGTGAAGCGAGTGATGGATTTTATCCACGGCATCGCATACCGGGAACTGCAAGGCGACCAGTACATCGAGTTCTTGGAACGCATAGAATACGAGCTTGATAAGGAACTGGAAGAAGGCGACTGGCAGGAAACAGAGGACGAGTAATAATCACCCCAAATAATAATCATCAAAAAGTTTACGACAATGGCAAAAAGAGAAAAGAAAGTAATCATTACCGGCGTGACCAGAGAGGCAGCCGATGAAGCGTTTGCAGCCTACGCAAAGGCAGACGCGCAGAGTGCGAAAATCACAGCAGACATCGAGCTGCAGTGTGCCAAGATCCGCGAGAAGTATGCCAATAAGCTGGCAGAACTGGAAGATGAGAAGGAGAAAGCCTTCGCTACACTTCAGGCTTATGCTACCGAGAAACAGGCAGATTTGTTCACCAAGAAAAAGAGCCTTGAAATGGCGCATGGCGTTATCGGCTTCCGCACGGGCACACCGAAACTCAAAACCCTCAAAGGCTTCACATGGGCAAGCGCCCTGCAGCTGGTGAAAGAGTTCCTGCCCAGTTATCTGCGCCAGACCGAGGAGATAGCCAAGGACAAACTCCTTGCCGACCGCGATGTGGAGGACATGGTTCCGCAGATGAACAAATGCGGCATCCAGGTGGTGCAGGACGAGACCTTCTACGTTGAACCCAAGAAAGAGGATGCCGTATGATACAGGAAGTGGAGAAAAGCCCCAAGGTGGCCCTGTGCCGTAAATGCCACGGCACAGGCCGTCTCCACAACCGGGAGACAGGCGAGGAACACATGTGCGACCAATGTGAGGGAACGGGCAGAGTAACCGTCAGCGCAAAGATGACCTACGACATCCGTCCCTATAAACCCAGAGACAGACACTAAAACATTTTATGAGCAAGAGGCGAGGAGCAAGCTATCAGAAACGTGTCACCGACATAAATAGGATATACGACCAGCATGCCAAGAGCGGAATCAGCAACCGCGAGATATGGCGACGGTTCGTGTATCCTGTTTATGGTATATGTGAACGTACCTTCTACAACCTCCTCAATGCCTCTTGCGACCCGAAGAACAAAGTGCCGCAAGAGGCACAGACATTTCTTAAATTCGACTTCGACGATGAACCAGGACATACAGAAAATCATCCGCAATATCCTAAACGACGTTAGGGTGGAACTGAGCGACGAGTTCGACAGAAACTTCGAGCGGCAGGCATTCTTCAACGAGGCATGGCAGCGCAGGAGCAGCCCGACACGTCCAGGTGGTTCCATACTGATAGACACCGGCAAGCTCCGCCAGAGCATCAGCAGCCGAACCACCGACAACAGTATTACGTTCTGCTCCACGCTGCCCTATGCAGCCATACACAACGAAGGAGATGAGATAAAGGTAACGGCAAGGATGAAGCGTTTCTTCTGGCACAAGTACAACGAGGCGACAGGCTCATTCGGACGCAAGAAGAACGGCGAGCGGCGAAATGACAAGCGCACCGTCCAACTGAGCACCGAGGCGGAGTTCTGGAAGCACATGGCGCTGATGAAGGAAGGCAAGAGCATCAAGATACCGCGCCGCAGGTTCCTCGGAGCATCGCCCGAAGTGGAGCAAGCCGTCAAGGACATCATTGAGGAGAACCTTACAGAGTATTTTGAACACGAATATAAATTGAAATGAGAAAGGAATTATTTAACGCCATCAAATCAAAGTTGGCGAGCGATGTGCCCGAAGTGAAGCACATCGACTTGTGGAACCGGAACATAGAGTTCATAGACCAGGAAGATGTGTGGGAGCGTCCTGCCGTCTTTGTGGAGTTCGGAAAGATTGAATGGTCGCCATTCCAAGGCGGATGCCAGCGAGGGAAAGGCATCATCACCATTCACCTTGTAACAGACTGGGCAGACGGCGGCCACGACGCAGCCTTTGACCTCTGCCACAAGGTGCATACCGCCCTCGACGGACTGAGCGGCGAGGACTTCAACGGCATGGCGCTGATGGAGACGAACACCAACCACAACCACGAGGAGATACTGGAAAGCATCGACAGCTACGCAGTGCGATACCTGTTGCGATAAACCGCACGTGTCGCAACGATTAAGCCCCGACGGACAATTTACCGCCGGGGCTTTTTATGCCGTTAGAATTGAATTATAACGCCGTCAGGCGGCATCGGTGAACAGCATCATGTCCGTGTAGTGCGAGCTGTAGTTCACAGTGGCGTTGAACTCCACCTTGTGGCAGTCTTGGAACGGGTTGCCCACGGTCGGTTTTTTGCCCATCCACTCGCAAAGCTCGATGATGGACGACTTGTTGGAAGTGAAGTAAACGAAGCGATGACCGGCAAGAATGGTCAGCACGTCAAGGTAGTCGGCGAGTCGCCAGTACATGTTGTATGTACCCACGTCGGTGGAGAGATACGGCGGATCGACAAGGAACACCACATTCGGCACGTCCTTGTATCGGGCGAACACCTCCTTGTAGTCGCACGACACCACCATGATGCCCTCCAGGTAGTCCTCGCAAGTGGGATAGTCAGACTTGCGTATGTTGTTATACAGAGCCTCCTTTCTCATTTCGGGAATGCTCATCTTGTACTTCATGGAGAACATCAGCCCAGCGGATATTGTGATGAAGTCGATATACCCGACCTCACGCTCCTCCTGTTCCAGTCTGGCGAATATGCGGTCGCGCAACTCGCCACGGATGCAGCTGTGCTTGGGTATGCCTTCCGCCTCCACCATTTTGCGCAGGTCAGCCAAAAGGCGGTTGGTCTGCGGAATGTGCTGCAGACGGTTGCGGTAGCCGTCGAAGTCGTTGTATATGACCGTGGCATTCGGCTTCTGACACTTGGTGATGTGCGACAGCAGACCCGAACCTCCGAACAAATCCACGAATACCGTGTCCTCTGGATATTGCTTCAGAACCTTGATGAACTCACGCGCGAACATGCGCTTCTGTCCCACGAAAGGGAGCGGTGCCGATAAATACTGCTTTCTCATGGTTACACGTTCAGTTCAAATTTCACGTTCTCGTTACCGTCGAGCAGTTGTCTGGTGTGTTCGATGTTGTTCTCATAGATATGCACATTCGCAAGGTTCAGCGTGGTGGACTTCAAAGGAAGGTCAATCTGCCGTGCCATAAGGTAGAGGTGGTAGATGTCAGCCGGCAAGCCGAGGTTCGCATCCGAGCTGCGCTGGTAAGCCGATACCACAAGTTCGCCATTCTCAATCTGGAACTGAACGAGCGACAGACACGGAGCCTGGTTTGTCTCCGCATCGGTGGAACCGAGGAACAGCACATAGTTCTTGCTGTTGCGCTTCTCTCGGTTGATTTTGGCAATGAGCGGTGGCAGTTTCTCAAAATAGGTGGGGTAGGAGTTCACAAGGATAGCACCGCAGTAGTCCCACCAGTTGATGCCCACCTCGCGGTACTTCTCCACGTTGCGCTCGCCCTGCATGAAGAGCTGCAGCTCGTTCCTTAACTTCTTGCGTGCTATGCCGTGCCCCTCGAATATGTCGAGCAGGTCGGCAGGGGAGAGCACCAACCGCTCGTTGAGCAGATAGCGTATGCTCCCCTTCTTGTTTTGTTGGCACTTGCCCTCGGCAAGCACTTTCTGCAAAATTTGATGGTATTTGTTCATGACCGTTTTGAATTTGAAAACGGTGCAAAGGTAATACTGCAGTACCTCTTCCCCATGGGCGAGCTACCACGTTACACTGCAAGCAGGTTGCAGTCGGTTTTGAAACGCCGTATGAGGTTGTACACCTTGCGCTCGCTGACGGCATACTCCGTGGCGAGCCTTGCCACTATATAGGACACCTTCTCGCCCTGTGCGGAAAGCGTGCGGTATTCATTAAAAAGGTCGATGTATTGCACATCGTCCAGCCTGATTCCTGCCTTTTGGAAGTAAATCAGCAGTTCCCTGTTCAAATTCAGTATCTCTATCAGTTTCATTCTCAGAAAATTTTAGTACTTTTGCATCGTCTCACTTACTATTGGCGCATCGAGCGCACACAAAAAAGCCTGTCATAGGCGAGCGAGGGTCTACGCCCCCGGTCGTGCCTATGACAGGTGCTTTGTGTTCAAATGGTAAGTGAGACGACTATTTTAACAGGCCGGGGGCTTTTTTTATAACCCTCCCCCGAAGGGATTCGTCTTAGTCTCGGTATAACTCCAAATTGAAATTATCCTTGCTCTTCCAACCGTCAGCCAGCGTGTCCTGAATATGCTGCATGGCCTTGGTGTAGAAGTCCGTCAGTTCGTCAATGTCGGTGAACGTGTGATAGCATGGCACTTCGTCCGTCCCGAACTTGAACGTGACCGGCAATGTCTTGCCGTCAGACTGCACAGCCAAGTCGTATGCTGCCTTGTAGTTGAACTGGTTCTCGGTGGAAAGCCACACGCTCATGCCGTTCCACACGAAGCCCGAAAGTATGGTCTCGTTGGTGCGGTCGTTGAACCATTCCGACACCATAGCCTTGATGGTGTCCTCCGATGGCTTGCCGTTGAACTCCGCCTCCATGTAGTCGGCGGATCCGTCCTCGTTGTCATGCACGTCCCAGCGGACGCGCCACTTGTCTTTTACGGGGTTGGTGCATTCAAGCAGCTTCACCCCCTGTGCTCCGTTTACTCTGTTCATCATGTGAAAATGTACTTTGTTCTACCCTTGCCGAAGGTTTCCGCCTTGATGGTGGTCTCGAACGGGAAACCGTCCGGCATTTCACTCACTTGCTGGAGAATGTTCTTCATCTCCTCGCTGTTGGTGAAGAACTTCTTCGGCTCGCCGTTGTGTTCGATGGACACCACGCAGCGGTCTTCGCCCTGACTGGTCTTGACTCCGACCTCGAAGTCCTTCACCACGATGGGCAGGTTCACCAACTCGCGGATGCTTACCACCGCACCCGCAAATCGCTTCTTGCCGTCCTCCGGCTTGTAAGCGACATTCAAATCCTTAAATGATTTCATTTTTTTGCCTGTTAATTTATTGAACAACATTATACAGTCGGCGTGTTTTGCCATTCCGTAGAAACTTGCTATCAAGACACGCCTCCTTTTTCTCGATTTAACCTCGTGCATTTTTCGGGCGAACTTCTGTTTGATACGCTTGCGCAGCAGCACATGGTTGGGATAGATGACATATCCCAGGAAGTCAATGCCCTCGTCCACGGGGAACACACGCTCGTTGGCTTTCACCTTTAAGTCGATTTGTTCCACTTGCTCATGGACGGCATCACGAATCTCCCACAGTTCCGCTTTCGATTTACCGAATACCACGCCGTCATCACAATAGCGGTAGAAATGACGCACGCCGTACCTGTCCTTCAGATAATGGTCTAAATACACAGACAACAACAGATTGCCCAAGCCCTGCGACGAGCGTAGCCCTATGCTGATACCTTGCGGTATGATGCGGACAAAGTTGTCAAGCATGGCTATGAGCTTCTTGTCTTTGAATACCCGATGCACACTGTACATAACGAAGTCCTGGTTGACACTCTCGTAGAACTTGGAGATGTCGAACTTGTAGCAGAACCTTGTGCCTTCCGGGTCTTCCTGCATATCACGGCGAATGTACTTCATCAAGTCGTGCATTCCCCTGTCCTTGATGCTTGCGGAGGTCGTTCTGATGAATCGCTTCTTCAGATGCTTATCCACCACCGACATGATGGCGTGGACTGCGATGCTGTTCTTCAGCTTCTTGAAGAATTGGATGTGCCGTAGTTTGCCGGCCTCTATAATATCTTTCTCCTCAATGTCCTTTGCGGTCACATGGAATGTGCCAGAAGCAATACGTTCAGAGAGTTCCTTGATGACCTCCTCACGATGCACGATCAGGTAGCGTCCTTGTCGGCTTTTCTTCCGTTTGGTGCCACTGAGAACCTGGTCGAATGATTCCGCCATGTTGGAATATTCGACTACCTCCTCTATGATATGACCTTCTCTGCGCATAGCATCAGTTGTTTTTAATGATGGAAGATATGGGCCTTCCTTTCCCCGGGCCAGACTTCTTCGAACTGTTGCCAGCCTACCAAACCCTATTGCCCGACACGTGATTTTTCAGCTTTCCACCAGATGGTGCTTTTGCTGTGGCTTGCCACCCTCGGCACCACATCGGGGACACGTCCCCATCGTTGTACGCCGATTGTTGTTGGTGAGACGCGAGCCGACATTCGTGTTCGCATTCGACGCATCGTTATTCGCATTCGCATTCGATACACCGCCATTCGCGTTCGCGTTGTTGTACCCGCGATAGACCACACGGCCTATTGGGTGGCTCTACCGACTGCAAAGTTACTGAATATCTGTGCAAAACGTGACAAAATTGTTCATCGTTACGAGTTTTGGAATGAAACGTTATAACTTTGCATCTAAAAAAGATGACAGTACTACATGATACAGGAGAAGGTTGGAATGGCTTTGTTCGAGAGCTGATTGAAGCCAAAGAGAGAGTGGAGCTTCAGCACGAATCACTAATACGCCATCAGTCAGGCATAGCCGCAACTTTAATAGGCATAATCGCTGTTTTTGGCGATATGTCACAAGGGAGTATGCTTCTTCGCTGCCTGACAGTAGCGAGTGTGTTATTTCTACTGCTGACTGTTCTTTCTGGTGTGTTGTATTGCTTTTTGCAGTACAGACTAAAGTTGAAAGCACTGTCAAATTGCTTACGGCAATATCAAGAAGGCTCTTTGGGGGTTGTGGGGCAGGTTTCCTCACCAACCGCTTTATGGCTTGCCAAAGTCTTCCCATGGTTGTTGTGCGTGGGAATACTACTTCTATCGGCAAGCGCAGTGTGTGCTCTACTGGGGCGTTGAGAGCCTCCCTAATTTTCTCGTCTTGTATTTTTTCTTCCATATCTTGATGTGTTTTGGAAAAATGTTATTACCTTTGCAAAAAGACTTATGCAGCGTTTCACATGTCGGCTCTTATGAGCGCAGGCTTCGGAAGGTTCATAGGTCTTTTTTTGTTTTTATAGTAATCGCATCATATAAACGATAAGGCCTTCTGTTGATTTTGCTTTGAACTCTATTTCCTGATTATTGTAAACGGCTTTGAATACAACAAAATCAAAGGCATGGTGGCGACCGGGTTCAATTCTAATTTGTTCGGCATCTCTTATCCATTCATTTACGCGAGTGGCGATTTCCATTGTTTCTGCGACACGTCTGCTGTTTTTACATTTAGAGTATGTTTCAGTAAAGAACTTTTTCCCGACATGCAATTCAACACCTTCTTTTGTCTGCACTGTTAATCTTGCCCCAGTCGTTCCATCGGGCATTGTTACTTTGGGCAAATGCTTGTCTGCCCAAGTTACTGCCGATTCTTGAATGGACTTACGTTCTTCACTTGTCAGTCTCCTTTGTTCTCCTTCATTTCTTAGGCGGTGAAGAATAAGACATGCTTGACACAACTCATTCTCGGGGACAAACCTTGCCAACTTGATTTTGCCCTTTGCGATGTCGCAGTCCCGGCACCGACGAATGGTGTAGGGATTGTAGTCAGGCACGGTCTTGTACTCCTTGCCGGGGTTGAAATGGAAGATGCCCTTCGTGTCACGTTGCAAAGCCTCCTCACCAAGTGCCATCGCCTCGTCGTGCGGTGTGGCCGGATATTTAGACCGGCGCACCTGCACCACGGTACAGCGGCAGTTCCAGCCGTTAGGCGGATAGTACTCTTCCCAGAACGGGTCGGAAGGTGGCAGCGTTACCCCATTGAGCGCAGCGTGTTCCGGACGCACCTTGCCATCGCCAGCCGTGCGGTACTGAAGGTTGTAGTGGTCGCCGTCCTCCGAGAACCTTTCCCACTTGGCAGCCATCTCCGCAGACGACTGCACGAAGTTGTACTCCGCGCGGAGGTAGTTGGAGTTGTAGGTCTTATCTATCTTCCGAACGTCGTTCAAAAAGGCTTCGAATGTCTTTCGGTTGCCGTTAGAATCAAGCAGCGACGGAAACGCCTCGTTCAATTCGTGAAAGGTTTTCATGCCCGAGAAGATGTAGTCAGACCGCTGGAGCCGTTTGCGCATGGCATCGGACATCTCCACTTGTTTGAAAGTGGAGTCCAATGCACCGGCATGGGCATTGATGAAGTCCTGAACCTTCGACTCGGCCAACACATCGATGCGGAACTCCGACCCTTTCTGAGAATAGAGTGTACGCATCATGCCATCGAACAGTTCGGAGAGCTGCTTGCGCATCTGCTCCTGCTCTTTCGACAGCGACAAAGTTTGTGGATCATCGCCTAACAGTCGGGCATAGCGTTGGTGCAGCCCCACATAATCGGTGGGGCTTAATCGAAAAAACCGCCGTGAATGTTCTGCTGTTGTTTCTTCTTCTTTTCGTCTTTGCCTTCGTCTTGTGGCTCGTTGTTGTTCTCACCACCCTCGTCATCATCATCGTCCTCACCACCAGGTAGCATGGGGGTGGCGTTACGCCGTTCCCCCACAGGCATACTGTACTTCTCCGCAAAGTATGTCGGGTCCACCTCGTAGCGGTCGGCAATCATCGTCTCGTATGCCACCTGCTGCTCCGGGGTATAGTCCACCGCATCGTCCCATTCAAAGCGCAGCCCCTTGACAGGGAAGCCGTGCTTCACCATGCGCGGGATCAGCTGGTTGTTCACGATGTCGCGCAGCATGGTGCAGTCGCTCTCCACAAGGTTCTCGAACACCTCCAAGTGCGTTTCCGACTGCGAGAGGCTGCTGCCGTCCTCTATGGTCATGGTCTGCCCGATGATGAGTTTCGAGAGTTCAGAGTTCGCCCGGTCGATGCGCTTGTCATAGACATTGAAAGCATCCCCCTTGCCGCTCTCCACGAACTCAATCTCCGTGTCCTGCCCTGCCACCATATATTGGCTCGCCCCTGCGCCCTTCAGCATCTGCTCCAGCCGTCCCATCTCCTTGGGGTCGCGTGAGGTGGTGCGTGCAATACGCATCGGCATACCGAAAATCTCGCCGAAGGAATCCCAGAATGCCAACATGTTTTTCTTAGGAATGGTCTGCGTGGCAGCCTTCAGATACAGTCCGAGATCGTCAGGCCGTCCAGCTTCGATGAGCCAGTCTGTAAACGGAGCAGAGTGGTAGTCTATGCCCGTAGTCCAGTCTTGCCCGAGCTGTTGAATCACACGGCCGTATTCAGGAATGACATGCTTCCGTGGAATGAGCTTCACATCCGTATAGCAAGGACATCCATCGCCATCGGTGGTGAGGTCGCCAAGTTCGATGAGCGAGTGTCCCCAAAGATTGGCGGCAAGCGCGTATTCGAGCATTTGCTTGAACCAAGCCTGGTCGAAATAGTGGTGTGCCTCCTCGTTCTCATTACCTTTTGCATCGACCAGTTTGAAGGACTTCGCCATGACGAATCCTACACGCTGGCGAACACAGCCCGATAGGTGAAGGTCAATATCCACATCGCGGTATATGTCGTAGAGACGTTGGCGGTTCGGGCTGTCCACATTTATAGCCATCTGCCAGGCGTTGCGCCAGTCGGCAATGTCCCTGCGTGTAAGCGCATCGGTGGTGCGTTGCAGTTCGATGACCATCTTCTTTATGCGCTTGCGGTCAGACGACTTCGCAAGGTTGAAGTCCCCGTTTGGCGTGTGCAGTATATTTTGACTGCCACCTCCGAACATACCGCTGAAAAAGTTCTTTATATCCATAGCGTTACCAGTTATGTCGTAATTGTTTCTGTGAACCGAATATGAGCAGGTCGCCAGTCGGTGTGCCGTCCTCGTCGGTGTTGAGCGGTAGGTCGAGGATGATCTTTCCGGCTTGCACGCCTTCCAGCCACTTTATGGCACGCTCGTAGCGCTCCTTGCGTATTTCGCTGCCCATCTTTTGGGGCATAGCGGCAATCATGTGATAGAGCGCAATGTCGGCGGCATACATTACTACCAAACGGTTGCGGTTTTCGCCTTCAGCCGAGAACACCGCTTCCGTGTCGTATTTTGGTCTGAGGTAGCCGGCAATTTCCTCGCAAGCCTCCAGTTCCGCATTGTCGCGTATCTCCAGCGATGCCTGCGACACGACCTTCAGCGCATTTTCGCCTATAACCACTCTGTAGTCCTCTTCCGTGATAAACATAGTAAGCCTCCTTCCTAATGTGTCACATAAATGGCACGACGCTCGATGTCGGCAACCTTTACACCCTTACGGAAGCGGTGCTTGGCAACCAGTTCGCGGATGGTGCGTTTCGGCACGACCTTCAGCGAACCGTTCATGTAAATCACATAATACTTCATGCCAAGCAGCTTTGAGAGCTTGTTGGCTTTCTTGATGGCACGCTTGCACTGCCATCCCCAGATAATGTCCTTTATTACTTGTATCATTGTTACCAAATGTTTTTGGCGGTCGGTCTTTTGCCGAACACCGGTTTGAAACTTTCCTGTCTTGTATTGCGCTGGAGTATCCATATAGCGCCTTCATCAGCGTCAGGCGCATCGTCATGCACACGGCTGCCACGTTCCAACGCCAATGTCTGTTCGATGCCCACCTGCATGTCGGGGTCTTCCTTCTTGCGCTCGTTGTACCAGACAAAGCCACGTTCCCAAAGAGGACTAACAGCCTCGATACGCTGGATTTTGTCTGGCTTCTTTCGCTTGTCGGGCATGATGGGCAGTTGGTAGCCACGCAGGTTGCCCTCCACGGCGAACTCGTCCAGGATCACGTCCTGCATGAAGTTAGCCTCCATGAAGAACTGCACGGCCACCGTGTTGCGTGTACGCTCGTAGAGGTCGTAAAGCCACCGCACCATCTCGCTGACCGTAGCCTGGCGCACGAAAGCATCGATGAGATGCAGTTCCGAGCCAATCTTTCCCCACAGGCGGCACGCTTTGTAGTCGTTGGAAGTGGTCGATTTGAATGACGGGTCGGTGTAACACACCAGCATGTCGTACTTTTCGAGTTTGGGCAGACGCTTGTAGCGAATCCACTCCGCACGGAAGATGGTGCCGTCCACGATAGGGTTGTGCATCATCTCCTTCTCCCAGGCACGGTAGCCCACGAAGTCGCGGTAAGCCTGCGCCTCCTCTTTCGTCCACTTTTCCTTCCACACCGGCTCGCCGTTACGGTCCACCGCCTGTATCTTGGAGAGGAACACGCCCTTTGTGCGCGAGATGTTGTAGAGCACCGAGTTCTTGCTGATAAGGTTGCCCACCATGATGAAACGGCCACGACCCACGTCAAGCGTACCGAAGAGCGCCTCCTTCACCCAGTCCGTGAGGTCATGTACCAACTTTTCGTTGCGGCACAGTTGGTCGTCGTCCAAGTCGTCGATGACGATGTAGTCCGGGCGAGCCTCACGGTCGCGCAGACCACGGGGCGACTGACCGCGACCGCAGGCAAGGAACTTCACACCACTCTTGGTCTTGAACTCGCCTTCCTGCCAGCCTCCGTCATTCTTCTGCTGCCCGAAGTCAGCGATGAGCCGTTGGTTGTATTCCAACTCCGCCTGAATGTCGCCGAGCAATCGGTCGGCATTGTCCTCCGACTTGCCCACGACCACCATAAAGTTGATGAGCCGCTTCGGTTGGAACATCAACCAGAGCGGTGTGAAAACATCAAGGTGCGTCGATTTGGCATGACCGCGCGGCCACATGAACACCGCCTTCAGGTCGGGCGTGTTTCGCACCTTGCGTGCCGCCTCGTTGTGGAACGGCGCATTGTGAATGGTACGTATGACTTCGCCGGTCGTCTTGTCGCGCAACTGGAGGAAGTGGGGAAAGTAATACTCGCAGAACGCCGCATAATTATTGAGCAGCCGTTTGATGCGCATATCCCTTTCTACGGGCGTTTCGCTTTTGAGAAGCGACGTGTCCGTGATGGACTGCACCTGCCGGCACCGCTCTTTCCATTCCTCGTATGCCTTTTTCTTTTCCGCTGCTGTTGCCATAGGCTGCCCTCCGTTACTTTATGCCCATCTGCTCAGTGATGTACAAGTCCTGATACTTGTTGATGACACGCATCAGTTCGGGAGTAACTTCCGGGTCGGTCTGTGAGCGGAACTCCAACCATCTGGAGAAAGCCATGAACACCTCGATGGCATCCACCACGTTAGCCTTCTTGTCGAGTTTCTCTATGACCGACGAGAGCTTTGCCAACTTGTCGCCCAGTCCTGCGATGAGTGTGGGGTCGTTGGAGTCATTTACCTGTGTAATGAGCGTGTCGATGGTGAGCAGCAGTTTGTTCACCAGTTCGGGACGGGTGATGTTCTTGGCGGCACGCGCCTCCTTCCACCCATCGGCTGTACACCACTTGGATATGGTGACGCGCGACACGTCCACCTTCTCCGCAATCTCCTGCTGCTCCATGCCCGAGAGATAGAGCGTGCGTGCCAGCGACTTCTTCTTTTCAATATCTGCCTTTGTCATGTTGATAAGGTTTTTTGTTCGTTACGTCAGGGCACACCACGCCCCGATTTATCTGCAAAAGTGCCACGATTTCGGTGGCTCTCCAAAAAAGTGTGCAATGCTTTCATAGAAGTGTGCAACCATTGCACACTTTTTTGGCGGACAGACATTTACCTCGTAATATTGCAGTCGCAAACCGGGCGGTGCAGCCCCAAAAACAGCAACGACATGAGTAAAGGAAAACGAGTAAGAATAACCAACGATAGCCTGAACAGCTACGGCACAAGAGTGCTGACAGCTGGCATGAACGTGGAGCAGTATCAGCGCAACCCAGTGCTGCTGTACATGCACGAGCGCGGCAACGTGATAGGCTATGTGAAAGACCTGAAGGTGGAGGACGGCGAGGTGACCGGCGAGCTGATGTTTGACGAAGCATCCGAACTATCCACACGCTGTAAGAAGCAGTATGAGTTCGGCAGTCTGAAGATGGTGAGCGCAGGGCTTGACATTCTGGAGACAAGTGAGGACCCCGAACTGCTTGTGCAGGGTCAGACCAGTCCTACCGTCACCAAGAGCAAACTGTTTGAGGTTAGCTTGGTGGACATTGGAGCCAATGATGATGCCATCGTGCTGCAGAAGGACGGCAAGAAGATTACTCTCGGCAAGGACAGCGAGTGTCCCTTGCCAATGTTGAACAATAATAATCAAAAACAAATGGAACAGAAACAGTATGCCCTGCAGTTGGGCTTGCCGGAAACGGCGACTGATGCGGAGATCACCGCCAAGCTCAGCGAGCTGAATGCCGCTAAGCAAGAGAACGAGAGACTCCAGAAGGAGAAGGAGACCCTTACGCTTGCCAGTATCACTGCCGTCGTGGAGAAAGCAGTCGGCGAGAAGCGTATCGCCACAGACAAGAAAGACGAGTTCATCAACCTCGGCAAGGAAATTGGCCAGGAGAAGTTGGAGCGCATCATCTCTGCCATGTCGCCACAGATGAAGCTCAGTGCCGTTATTGGCCACCATGGTGGAGCTTCAACCCAGCAGCCTGCCACATACAAGAAACTGAGCGATGTGCCGTCTGCAGAACTCCTGACACTCCGCAAAGAGCAGCCCGAGGAGTATAAGCGACTCTACAAGGAGGAGTACGGAATGGAGTGTGAACTTTAGTACAAACCAATAATACAAAAAGAATGAAAACAATTTTGACCATGATTACGGCTTTGCTGTTCAATGCGTTTACAGGAGCCGTGTTCGGTATGACTTTGGGCGTGTCGCCCGTGGCAGGTGCAGTAGGTGCCAATGCCATCGCATTAGCCGTGAGCGGTGCAATGCCAGTGGGCGTGGCACGCGAGGGCGTGCTGAAGGAGATTTGGACTGGAGAGTTGGTTAAGTCCTTGCGTGAGTTTCTCGCAGGAACTTGGCTTGATGGAATCCCCGACAGTTCAAGCATCGTTGACAATGATGTGATTCACTTGGTGGAGGTTGGCGTTGACCCTGACGTGCTTGTCAACAACACCACCTACCCAATCCCCTTGCAGGCACTTGATGACAAGGACATCGCCATTAAGCTTGACAAGTTCCAGACCAAGGTGACCCCTATCACCGATGATGAGTTGTACGCCATCAGCTACGACAAGATTGCCCGAGTGAAGGAGAGTCATTCAAACGCCATCAACGATGCCAAGTTCGCCAAGGCAGCACATGCGCTCTGCGCCCAGAAGAATACAGCTAAGACCCCAGTGCTGACCACCACCGGCGAACGTGATGCTGCTACTGGTCGTCTCAAAATGACCGTCAAGGACCTGCTTGCGATGAAGGCAGCCCTCGACAAGTTGGGCGTTCCGACCACCAACCGTCGCCTCGTATTGTGTACCGACCATGTGAACGACCTCTTGGAGACCGATCAGCGTTTTAAGGAGCAGTACAACATCGACCGCAACACCGGCAAGGTGGGCAAGCTCTACGGCTTTGACATTTATGAATTTGCCAATACCCCTTATTATACATCCAATGGAGTGAAGAAGGCAGTCGGCGACAAGGGAGATACCGCAGGTGATTTCCACTGCTCTTTTGCATTCTATACACAGCGTGTGTTCAAGGCTACTGGCTCCACCAAAATGTACTGGAGTCCTGCCGAGAACAACCCTGAGTACCAGCGCAACGAGGTGAACTTCCGCCACTACTTCGTCTGCATGTTCAAGAAGGCAGATGCAGGTGTCGTAATGACCAGCGGATATAAAGCAGAAGCGTAATGGCGAGAATGAAGTATTTAGTTCTACACTGCTCAGCCACCCCTGAAGGCCGTGAGGTAACCTCTAAGGAGATACGCCACTGGCACACTGACCCAGTAAGCAAGGGTGGGCGTGGCTGGAAGCAGGTAGGCTATACCGACCTGATACACTTGGATGGCAAGGTGGAACGCCTTGTCGATAACAACGAAGATGCGGAGGTCGATCCGTGGGAAGTGACCAACGGTGCCAAGGGTTACAACAGTGTGAGCCGTCATGTGGTGTATGCCGGTGGCTGCACCAAGGATATGAAGCACCCCAAGGACACGCGCACCCCTGCGCAGCTGAAGGCGATGACCGACTATGTGCGGAACTTCCATCAGCGTTTTCCGCAGATCAAGATTGTAGGTCATTGCGATCTTCCGGGCGTAAATAAAGCCTGCCCAGCCTTCGATGTAGCCAAGTGGCTCAAGTCAATAGGAATATACCAATAGTAAAAATATGGATGGCATGAATATCAGCGAAGTCCTGAACGTCCTCCTTGGCGGAGGTCTGGTGGCTACCATTGTTGCAATATGCACGCTGCGGGCTACCATAAGGAAAGCGAAAGCGGAATCGATGAAGGCGGAAGCCGATGCCGAGACGGTGCGTATGGACAACGCCGAGCATGCCACCCGTATCTTGGTAGAGAACATCGTGAAACCATTGAAGGAAGAACTCAATGAGACAAGAAGATACCTCGAAGCCTCGAAACGCGAGATGGCGCGTCTTCGGAAGGCTATCGACACTGCGAACAGTTGCAAGCATCATGATGATTGCCCTGTTCTTGTCGGGCTGCGCGACAAGCCGAAAAGCGAGCGTGGCCACGGAGGAAAGCGTGAAACAAGTATCCGCGGACACCCTCCAGAGCGAGGTGCGTCACACATGGACGGAGACAGTACCACAGGAGGAAGCCAAGCTGGAGATACCTCTGGCGGAACTGACTAACCTGCCCGAAAAGGCAGAGTACCGAGCCAAGAACGGACGAGCCAGCGCAACCGTGCAGAACAAAGGTGGCATCATCGTGGTGTATGCCACTTGCGACAGTCTGCAACGCCAGTGCGAGTACTATGAGCGCCAGATGGCGAGCTACAAGAAAGCATTGGAGCAGCAGAAGAATGAAGCCAGAACGGATAAGGAACGCAGTTCAAATCCGTGGAAGATGCTTCTCATCGCCTTTATTGTCGGAGTGGCGACCGGCGTAGTATTAACAATCATAACAAGAAAGATATGGCAACAAGTGTTTTAGACGGAACTGACCTTATCCTTTCCATAGGTGCCAATGCCCTCGGCTTTTCCACCGGTTGTAAGGTGAACACGTCAGCGGAGACCGGTGAACGTGTGACTAAAGAGGCATCTGGTGGCAAGTGGAAGGAGTCTTACATCAAGAGTTTCTCCGAGCAGATTACCGCCGATGGTGTTGTGCTTACTGACGGCACGGACGAGGTGCCTTCGTATGACCAGTTGAAGGACGCAATGCTTAAGGGTGAGCCCGTGGAGGCAGCGTACAATCTGCGTGAAGGAGACAAGCGCACCGGTAAAACCACTGGCGGATATAAAGGCAAGTATCTGATTACCTCTCTTGACCTTGACGCACAGGCTGGTGACGATGCCAAGTATTCAATCACACTTCAGAACAGCGGCAAGGTGGAAAAAGTAGGTACTGGTATTACAGACACCACTCAGCAGACTGAATAACAACATCGCGTATGAAAAAGACAAAAATCAAGGTTGGCGACAAGGAGTTCCCTTGCCGTGTGACCATGGGCGCAATGGTGCGCTTCAAGAATGAGAGCGGTAAGGACGTGAGCAAGCTGGAGAAAACCAATATCTCCGAGCTGGTACTGTTTGTTTACTGCTGCGTGAAAAGTGCATGCAATGCTGACAAGGTGGAGTTTGACTACGACTTCCAGAGCTTTGCTGACCTTATGGAGCCCGACGCAGCGAACTCCTTCTACGAGGATATGGGCGGTGAAGAAAAAAAAACGACCAACCAGGCGGAAAAGAAGTAAGCGTCGAGGAACTGTTGGGTATGGCATTGGGGTGCATCGGGATGAGCAGAGAAGACTTTGAACGATGTACCCCTTTTGAGTTTTACAAGGCATGGGAGCGATGGGCGGAAGCCAAGCGCGATGCGGAGCGCAACGAGTGGGAACGCACAAGAGTGTTGGCGCTCTTTGCCATCCAACCCTATGCAAAAAGCAATCTTCAAGCGCATGACGTTCTACCGTTCCCTTGGGATGAAAAGCAGGAAGAAAAGCGTGAGGAGGTGAGCAAGGACGAGTTCAATGCACGCTTTGAGGCAGCCAAGAAACGTTACGGACTGAAATAAGAAAAGACAATGGCAAAAGCAGTAGAATTTAGAATAAACATCAAGAGCGAGGACGGCGGTGTTCTGAAACGTCTGACAGTGGAAGCCGACGGTCTTGACGACATACTCTCCGAGGTGGGAAATACCGCTGTGGCCACTGGCAACAGACTGCGCGAGATGGCAGACAAGAGCCTCGTGTTCGATACAGCCGTCCGCTCGATCCGCGACCTCAGTGACATGGTGGGCGGACTTGCCGAGCCTTTTGACAGTTTTGAGACCGCCATGCGCAGTGCCAACACCATGGCAGGAAAGAGTGGGGACGAGTTTGAAGCACTGACTGGTCAGATAACGGAACTGAGCAAGAACATACCGCTTGCGCGTGAGGAACTTGCCAACGGCTTATACCAGGTTATATCCAATGGCGTGCCCGAGGATAACTGGATAGAGTTCCTCAACAAATCAAGCCGTAGTGCGGTTGGTGGTATTGCGGACTTGGGAGAGACGGTGACCGTTACTTCCACGCTCATCAAGAACTATGGTCTGGAATGGGATCAAGCAGGAAACATCCAAGACAAGATACAGATGACGGCCAAGAATGGTGTGACCAGCTTTGAGCAGTTGGCGCAGGCATTGCCCCGTGTGAGTGGTAGTGCATCTCAGCTTGGTGTCTCCATGGACGAACTGATGGCAGTGTTCGCCACTACAACGGGTGTGACTGGTGACACGGCTGAAGTATCCACTCAGTTGGCTGCCGTGCTTAACTCACTTATCAAGCCTTCTGCTGAGGCAACTAAAGCTGCCAACGAGATGGGCATCGGTTTTAATGCAGCCAGTATTCAGGCTGCTGGTGGTTTAGAGAACTTCCTGCTCGGTTTGGATGCAAGCATACAGGAGTATTCGGCAAAGACCGGACAGTTGAGTCAAACCATTTACGGACAGTTGTTCGGCAGTGCTGAAGCAATGCGACTACTCGGTTCGCTGACTGGCGAACAAAAGGAAAAGTTTTCGCAGAACATTGGAGCGATGGCAAACTCCGCAGGAGAGATAGACGCAGCCTTCGACAAAATGGCATCTACGGGAGAGAGCCTACGTCAGACGCTCGCTAACCAGATGCACGCCATGATGGATTGGGCTGGCTCAATAGCCAGTACTTCTGCACCTTATGTGGAATGGATAGCTAATAGCGGCATCGCCCTCATGAGTATGGTGCAGCTCAGCGGCGGCATCAAAACTGTGGTGGCAGGACTGAAAGCTGTGAAGGTGGCCACGCTTGCGCAAGCAGCTGCAGCAAAGGTGGTGGCTGTCGCATCCAACATTTGGAAGGTGGCACAGATTGCCCTGAACTTTGTGCTCAGTGCCAACCCTATCGGTATTGTCGTGATGGCTATAGCGGCACTTGTAGGTGCATTGATAGCGGCGTACAATAACTGTGAGACCTTTCGCAATATCTGTGATGCTGTATGGGCAGCGGTGAAGAAAATTGCATCAGCCGTATGGGACTTTCTTGTCAAGGCATTCGAAAAAGCGAGTGCCGTGATAAAGAAGGCATGGGAATGGGTGAAGAAGTTCTTCGGCATAAAGGACGAGACCACAGCAAGGCAGACGGCAGATTTGGAGAAAAACACAAAGGCCACGCAAGCGAACACCAAGGCAAAGACTGCGAACGCCCAGACCGCCTTGAAGAACAATAAGAAACAGAACGCCCCCTCAACAGACAGCGGAAACGGCAGTGGTAAATCGGGGAACCAGGACAAATACAGCGGAAAGAAGCTTATCGCCAATGCCACGAGTTACAAGGAACTTGGCAACAACATCCAGTACTACCAGAACAAACTGGAAACTGCCAACGGAACGGACACCAAGACCATTGCGCTTTATGCAAAGAAAATCGCAGCCTTGCAAAAGCAGCAGGATGCGATAACGCAGTTGCAGGATGCGGCAAGCCGTCCCACCGAACTGAAAACCCTGAAGGACATCGATGCAGAAATCACTTATCAACAGGGATTGAGGGAGAAAGCCTCTGCCGAGGAACTTGCAGTAATCGATGCTGAAATACAGCGTTTGAATGACCTTAAAACGGCGTTTGAACGCAGTTCGCATGTTGATGTCGGTTTAGACAAGATACAGACATACCGCCAGCTTGAAAAAGAGCTGCAGTATTATACAGACTTGTTGAAAACCGCTACAGAGACAGAGCGCATCGAGATACAGAAGCAGATAAATGCCCTTAACGACCTGAAGAAGAAATGGGACGATACTCTTGATGAACTGAAGAAGCCGGAGGACATCTCCCGACTGAACACCATCCGTTCGCTGGATGATGCCATCAGCTACTACCAGACCAAGCAGAAGAACGCCAGCGCATCGGAGATTGACGACATACAGCGCACGGTGTTGGAACTGGAGAAGAAACGCGATGCCATGAAGCAACTCACGCGCATTCCCGAAATGGAGGAAGAAGTGGCGAAGCTCGACAGTATGGAGGGCAAGACGCTGACCCTCGAACTGAAAACCATTGGGCTTGATGGTGTAAAGAAACGCATCAAGGAACTCCAGGATATGTTGGCTGACACGAAAAGTCCTATGGACGAGTCGCAGCGAGCCTCCATACAGAAGCTCATCGGCAGTTATGAGGATTACGAGAAGCGCATCCGCAAAAGCAATGTCACGTTAGGTAAGTCGTGGAGCACGGTCAAGGGTGTGGGCAATGGTGTCACCTCGCTCACCGATGCGCTGCAAGGCAACCGTGACGCATGGTCCACGATTACTGGCGTTGTCGATGCTGCCATTCAGATATATGAGGGCATCAACGGCATCATTTCAATTATTCAGGCCTTGACCGCCGTAACAGGTGTCTCCAACACTGTGACCGCTGCAAGTGGAGTGGCAGCGACCACAGCTGCTACGGCAAAAGTAGCGGCAGCCCCTGAAGAGGTGGCGGCATCGGTAGCTACGATGGCGGCAGTAAAGGCAGAGGCGATGGCGTACCGCGAACTTGCAGCTTCAGAGTTTATGGCTGCACACGCTTATATTCCGTTTGCTGGTGCTGGCATCGCAGCTGGATTTATAGCCATGATGCAAGGGCTTGTTGCTTCGGTTGCCGTGACACCATTCGCCAACGGCGGTATTGTGTATGGCCCGACCTTGGCGTTGATGGGCGAGTATGCTGGAGCGAAAAGCAACCCGGAGGTGATAGCACCGCTGAACAAATTGAAGTCGCTTATCGGTAATAATGGCGGCGGAGGTGGCGGCGTGTACGAACTGAAGGTAAAAGGACGCGACCTTGTGGCAGTGCTTGCCAACGAGACGAGGATAAACAGAAAGGGAACGAACATCAAAATATAAGGAGCATGTATCTACACGGACACTTTTACAACCAGAAGGACGAGCGCATCGAGGTGCATATCCTGACAAAGGGCGACCGCACAAAGGAAGTTGTCATCGGCGAGAAGGGCGGCGAGCTGTCGTTCACGGGTGATCCCGTGGAACTGACGAGCGAGGTGAATGACACTTTCGACCATCTGCTCTGCCAGCAAGCAAAAGTGCGGCTGCTGACAAGGAACTTCGTGCCCGACTTCTTCTGCGCCTCATGCCTTGACGCAGTGGTGAATATCTACCGCGAGGGCAAATGCCTCTTTGCCGGGTACATAGAACCGCAGTCGTACTCACAAGGCTATAACGAGGAATATGACGAGATAGAACTGAGCTGCATCGATGCGCTGATAGCCCTGCAATACTCGAAGTACCGCGACGTGGGTGCGCTGGGCGTGCTCTACAATGTGGTGAAGGCGGAGGCGGAGCAGCGCACGTTCTTAGAGATGCTGAAGGAGATAATGGGTGGTGTGACGGCAGGTCTTGACATCGTGGGCGGAAACGCCGTGCGCTACCTGTATGACGGGAGCAAGGCGGTGGATGACCTGACGGGCAACCGCTACGCCATATTCGGGCAGCTGACCATCAACGAGTTGCTGTTTCTTGGCGACGAGGAGGATGACGTGTGGCAGCAAGACGAGGTGCTGGAGGAGATGCTGAAGTACATGAACCTGCACATCGTGCAGGACGGCTTTACCTTTTATATATACTCGTGGGAGAGCGTAAAGGGCGGGGAGCGCATCTACTGGCGCGACCTGCTGACTGGGGCGAGCGTGACGACGGCACGGCAGACGACGGACATACGGACGGGCATCGTGACGGACACGGACACGACCATCAGCGTGGGCGAGGTGTACAACAGGCTGCTGCTGACGGCGAAGGTGGAGAGCATGGAGAGCGTGATAGAGAGTCCGCTGGACGACGATCTGCTGAAAAGCCCGTACAAGAACTACCAGAAATACATGACGGAATACAGCAGCGACGGCGAGGGCTCGACGGCGATAGATGCCTTTGACGCAATGACCCACGGACAGGAAACGACATACAGCGGCGGATGCGTTACGGACTGGTATGTGCAGGTGAAGAACAACAGCGAATGGCTGTTCCCGAACATGGGGAGCGGCAACGTGATGGAGGAACTGTGCAGCGAGGGAAAGAACCAGCAAGCCCTGCCGAACCTGCTGGCGAAGCAGCCGGGAGCTGCCATCATCGCTCTGGGCAAGGTGGAGAAGAAAACGGACGGCAAGGACAACTCGCCGACACCGAAGGTGGAGATGACGAACTACCTGGTGGTGAGCGTGAACGGCAACGGCGACGACAAGGAGGCCACGACCTACCCGAATGCCGACTCACTGAAGGCTGGAGTGCCGAGAGCCGTGTATAACGGCAGCATGACGGGCGGTGTGTTCTCTCCGACAGACGAGGGTACGACCAACTACATCGTGCTGAGCGGAAAATTAGTGCTGAACCCGGTGATGGCACTGACGGACACCTACAAGGCAATATACAACTACGACCGTGCCGGATTTCCTGACGGCATGCCATTTTTTATTGGCATACGGAAATGGTGGCACATGACCGTGCCGAGCCGCAACAACGGTGACGGACGATACTACACGCAGCAGTGGTGGAAAGTGACGACACCCAACGAGGCAGCGACATGGGATGTGGAGACGGAGCACGGTTTTGTGCCGTTCACGGACAGCGGTCCGCAGTTGTACGAGTTCAAGTACAGCGCCATCGGTGACGGCAGCGACCACATATCGAAGGTGGGTGTTTTGGCTTGCATGCTGATAATCGGCGACAAGTGCGTGGTGGAAAAGGGCACGGAGGGACAGGTTTCGGACTTCGAGTGGCGGAAGTACAAGACCTTGGAGGAATGTGCCGACGAGGACGAATACTACCAGCAGTGCTTCACGATAGGATTTGACCCGAAGATCGGCGACAAGATAGTGGGGACAAAGTTTGACCTGCAGAACAACGTGAGCTACGAGCTGGGCATCGACGCTGAAGGCATCGCCATCCCCATAAAGAAAAGCGACAAGGTGAGCGGACGGGTGCGGTTTATGATACTCGGCCCAGTGAACGCCGTGTGGGACGTGGTGACCAGGCGGCACAAGACGTGGTTCAGGCACACGAAATGGAACAGCACGACGATACCGCTGCTGGCGCACGTGAGCAGCATCATGGTGGAGCAGTTCGAGGTGAAGATATACAGCGACAACGGACTGGTGAACAACACGGGCGACAACGACCTGGTGTACATGAGCGACACGAAGGAGAGCTTCGTGAACGTGAAAGATGACATCGAAATGAAGATAAACTCAGCGCTGACGGCTGCGGAGTGTCAGGCACTGGACGTGACGGACAGCGTGAAGATGAGTACCCCGGTGAACACGCTGACGGGCGAGGGACTGCTGACGATATACGACCACAACCGGGAGGAGAGCGCGAAGCCGGAGCAGCTGTATGTGGACAGCTACTACAAGGAGTGGCACGCGCCGAGGGTGGTGATGACGCAGAAACTGACGGACACGGACGGCGGCATTGTGAGCCTGTTCGCCCACTACCGCCACCCGATGATGGGCAAGACCTTCTTCGTGCAGGGCATCAGCCGCAACCTGGAGGAGGGATATGCTGAAATGACACTAAAGGAGATAGAGCAATGATAGACATCAAGGTAATAAAGAAGCCGAAGAACGAGGGCAGCACCTCGGCACTGCGAACCGGGGGCACAGCCTACGGCGGCATGGCGGTGAAGGAGGCGGCGCACGCAGCCAAGGCGGACATCGCTGAACTGGCGAGGGAAGCCACCCATGCCAAGGAGAGCGACCACACGCTGGAAGCTGACCATGCGAAAGAGGCCGACCACGCCACGGACGCAGATGAGGCGAAGCACGCTCTGGAGGCAGACCACGCGAAGGAAGCGGACAATGCCGACCAATGGGACTACCGCCAGTTTGACGACTGGCTGGACCAGCCTGTGAGGAAAAAGGACGGCGTGGTCTTTGAGAGCGTAACGTCGGACAGTATACGGAGTGCAGGTCAGTTTGTGGACGGACTGCTGGGCGCAGGGTTCCAGCTGTGGAAAGGCGAGGATGGGCGCACCTACCTGACGATAGACAAGCTGACGGTGAGGCAGACGATGGCGGTGATGGAACTGCTCATCGAGAAGGTGCGGAGCGTGGGCGGCCAGATATGCGTGAGCGCAGCCAACGGCAAGATAAAGGCGGTGGAGGAGCAAAGCGACCACTATCTCATCAGCTTTGAGCAGGACAACATGTTCGTGCAGCACGACCTGGTGCGCTGCCAGACGTTCACGGGCAAGGACATGCGGAGCTATTGGGTGGAAGTAGCGGACGTGATGGCGGACGGCATCGTGGTGGCGAAAGAGGAGTTTGACGGTGTGGAACCCAAGGAGGGCGACGAGTGTGTGCTGATGGGCAACACGATGAACACCGACCGCCAGAACTTGGTGCTCATATCCGCTACGGAGGACGGACAGCCGAGGGTGGACGTGATGGATGGTGTGAGTGGCAAGACATTCGACAACTGCCTACGCGCACGGCTCGGCAACCTGGACGGCATCAAGGATGACAAGTTCCCGGCAGACCGCCAGCCGAAGGGCAACGGACTTTATGCGGACAATGCCTTTCTGAAGGGTACATTCGTACTGGAAACCGGCGAGGACGTGAAAACCCGCTTCGAGATAACGGAGGGCAAGGTACAGAGCGCGATAGACAGCGTGCGGAACGACTTTCTGAGCGAGAAGGGCTACCTGAACAACCCCACGTTTGCGAGCGGACTGGAGAAATGGAACTCGGAGAACGAGACGGTGTTCTTCCTCGTAGGCAACAAGTGGGTGTGGGCGAACGGCTCAGCACTCTCGAAGAAGGGCGACGGCGCAAGCGTCGTTACGGACATGGGGCGCAAGGTGGTGAGAATACGCAACAAGTATATCATGCAGAAGCACGGCAACCTGCGCTTTGTGCCGACTTTTCCGACAAACAGCGAGGGGCAGAAGGAAGCCCTGCCGGTGTACCTGAGTTTCTTCTACCGCTGCGCAAAGGGTGGCACGCTGAAGATTTGCTTCGAGAATGTGGATAAGACAGGGTTCGCTGACTTCGACAGCATGGATGTGAGCGAGGAAATCGCGGCGACTGACGGCTATGTGCAGTATACCTGCAGCGGAGCGTGGAACGGCACGGGTGACTTCAAGTTGGCATTTGACGGCGACATCTACCTGTATATGCTGGTGCTGAGCACTGACAAGATAGAGGCGTTGACGTACAAGTATAAGACGCTGTTCGAGCAGTCAGAGCGACTGGTGAAAATATCGGCAGCCGTGTATGACAAGGACGAACGTGCGCTGCAGGAAACAGGACTGATGATACAGCCCGAAGGCACGGGCATCTATATAAAGGATGTGAACGGCAAGCTGGCACTGATAGGCGTAGGCGTGGAAGAAACGGATGCAGAAGGCAACAAGAAAACCGTGATAAAACTGACAGCGGACAACATCAAGTTGGAGGGACTGGTAACGGCAAACAGCTACTTCAAGGTGAAAGAGGACGGCAGCATAGAAGCCGTGAACGGCACGTTCAGAGGCAACGTGTACGCAGAGGGTGGCACGATAGGCGGCTTCAGTATCGGCAACAGGCATATCGGCGGTGCGGACGTAACCTACAACGATGACGGAACCATCGAGGTGAAGGACACGGAGAACGGCCTGTTCCTGTATGACGACATGATAGGGTTCAACGACAAGGGGCGACAGGCTATCATCGGAACGTGGAACAACTTGGGGCAACCGATGTTGTGCCGGTTGATAGATACGGCCACGGACTACAATTTCGATTTCGGCATATCCCCGAAGTACGGCATCGTGTTCGACATAGAAAACTCCATGAACGGGAACTTCGCCTTTGCCGGCAGAGGGGCAGGCGTGCTGAACGGTCCGATGGACGGCTACTCATACAAGAAGATAACGCTTGACAAGACCAACACGGTATTTGTCGGCTATATGGATTTGCAGAAAGCAAACCGATTCATCGTGAAGGCTACGCAAGGTTCAACGGTGGTGGCACTGCCCAAGATAGGACAGGCGCGGGATGCACTCGCCATTGGCAAGAGTACGCCGTTCTGCATGAGGGTGACCATCATCGCAGACATCGGATCGAGCAACTACAAGGTGTGCGGACGCTACAGCCAGCAGGACAGCAACAAGGAATATCCGTGGAACACGGAAGACTTGCCCGTGATGGTGCATTGGGACGGCGGACACTACGAGACACTGGAGATGGGCAAGGGCGACACGCTGGAGGTGCTGTTGGTGTATGACCCCGACAGCACGGAAACGTTGAACGGCTGGGCCACGAAATATACGGCAAGAATCATCAACAAACTATCATAACAAAACAGATATGACTATGGCACTGACAGAAGAAGAGAAAAATGAACTGGTGCAGGACGTGGTGAACCAGATAAAGACCGACAGCCAAAGCGTGGACGAACTGGAAACGGTTAGCACGCTTGACGGTGTGGTAAGCCTCCCTGCCATGCGTGGTGAGACAGTGGTGAGCGCCCCTGTGAAACTGCTCTCGAAACCTGCCGAGGACGCTGCGGCAACCGCCAAGGCATCAGCAGCCGTGGCTGACGCTGCAACAAAGGCGGCAGGAGAAGCCACGACCAAAGCGGAGGCGGCGGCCAAGACCGCCACCGATGCGGCAAGCGAGGCTACGGACGCTGCGCAGAAAACAGATGCAGCCGTGGCAAAGGCTGTGCAAGTGGAGACGGAGTACAAGGCTACGGCACTTGCGGCAAGGAACGGTGCGACAGCTCGGTTCGACGGACTTGTGGAAGGTGTGGAAATAGTGCATGTGTCGTATATCCAGATAGACGGCGTGTACTACGACACGGTGAACAAAGCCTTCTACGGCAAGGTTGAGGGCCGATACTGCAACAACTGGCCCCAGGCAGACCTGTACATGAACGAGGGCCGCACGGAGGTGCTGAAAGACAAGGCGTATGTGTGCGGCGGCGTGGTGTATGTGTGGAGCGAGGAGGAAGATAACCTCGTGGAGATAAGCGGCAGCGGTGGCGGCAACACGTACAACGTGACGGAGGAGGTGCCACTGGAAAGCGGCTACTACACATTGGAAACCGCCATTGCTGCCGTGGAAGAGAAGGTACGCGCCAAGGGACGCTGCATCACCTACGAGACGGCACAGGGCAAATGGGAGACCAAGCAGTTCAAGGGCACGAGCATAGAGAGCTGGGAACAGGCTGCGAGCTGGGAGGACTTTGGCGGTGACGGCACGGTGAAGAGCGTGACGGTGAACGGCAGGAAATTGGAGCCGGGCCATGACGGAAACGTGGACATCACCATCAACGAGACGGAGGTGGACGAGAGCCTGAACGCGAACTCGACGAATCCGGTGCAGAACGCTGCGGTGGCGGCAAAGCTGCAGGAACTGGAAGCCAACACCCTGTTCGGCGGCAGCGTGGAGGTGAGCGATGACGAGAGCAGTGTGCGCGTGACATTGACGAACAAGAGCGGTGCGGAGATTGTGGGTCTGGACATTCCGGCCGGAAGCGGTGGCGGTGGTGGCGGAGAGACCTCCACAACCAAGATCGTGCTGACGGCGGAGGCAGACAAAAGCATCATCAAGGAAGGCGACAGCGCGATGCTGACCTGGACGTATGACCACCAGTACAGCAGCGGCGACGAAAAGGGAACCTCGACGGGACAGAAGGCGACGGTGAGCATCGAGATGAAACGCGGCGCTACGCTGATGTACGCGGACACGCAGCAGGACGTGAGCAAGGGCACCTACACGCTTGACCTGACGAAATACCTGCAGCTGGGCACGACGGACATCTATGTGAGAGCCACCACGACCGACCCGACAACGGGCAAGACGCAGACGAAGCAGAGCTATGTGAGCGTGAAGGCGGTGAGCCTTGCGCTGACGAGCGGTTTCAATATTGCGGAGTGCGTGAGCAAGGGCGGCTACGGTGTGAGTGAGGCGGTGAGCATACCGTTTGCGGTGAGCGGCAGCGGCGACAAGACGGTGACGCTGTATCTGGACGGGCACCAGTGGGACTCGCAGACGGTGAAGCGGAGCGGCACGACAAACGGCAGTTTCTCGCTATCGATGAGCGGACTGAGCATCGGGCGGCACACGGTGCAGCTGGTGGCGGAGATGGAGGCGAGCCAGGAACTGACGCTGAAGAGCGAGAGCATCTACTTCGACATACTGAAGGCAGGACGGAGCGAACCATACATCGGCACGAAACTGACCTTCGGGGACGGGCGCATCTTTGCTGACGACCACCTGACACCGACGATAGAGACGGGACAGTACGAGCAGGTGAAGTTTGACTTCGTGGCCTACGACCCGACGGCGACCCCGGCGATGGTGAGCGTGTGGAGGGACGGCATAAGGACGCAGACGGTGAGCGTGCCGAGGACGGTGCAGACCTACACGAACCGCTTTCTGGAGCAGGGTGCGGTGGCGATGGTGCTGAAATGCGGCACAACGGAATACAAGCTGAACGTGAACGTGACGGAGAGCGGCATCGACCTGGGCGAGGCGACATCGGGATTGGTACTGAAGCTGACGGCAGCGGGCAGGAGCAACGCGGAGAGCGCACCGGCTGAATGGCGTTATAACGACGTTCAAACGGCGTTTGAAGGCTTCGACTGGCAGAGCAACGGCTGGACGGGCGACGCGCTGAAACTGACGAACGGGGCTAACATAGAGATAGGCTACAAGCCATTCGGCAACGATGCGACGACTACGGGCGCAACCTATGAGATGGAGCTGACCTGCACGAACGTAACCGACCGGAAGGGCACGGTGGTGGACTGCATGGCGGACGGCGTGGGCTTCAGGCTGACGACACAGGAGGCGCTGATGCGCACGGGCGCAGGCTCGGAAGTAGGCACGAAGTTCGCGAGCGGCATGACGCTGAAGATAGCCTTCGTGGTGCAGGAGAAGAAGGGTAACAGGCTGATGGAGCTGTATGTGAACGGCATCCTCTGCGGCGCGAAGCAGTATGCCTCGACGGACTCGCTGCTGCAAGGCACGCCGGCGAACATCAGGATAACGAGCGAGAGCGCGGACGTGGAACTGCGCAACCTGCGCGTGTATAACCGCGCATTGGGCGACGATGAGGAACTGGCCAACTACATGGTGGACCGCCCGACGAGCGACGAGATGGTGGTGCTGTTCGAGAAGAACCAGGTGATGGACGACGAGGGCACTGACGTGGACATCGACAAGCTGCGGGCGATGGGCAAGAACGTGATGAGGATCGTGGGCGACGTGAACCTGGTGAACCAGACGAACAACAAGAAGTTCGAGGTGCCGGTGGACATCTACTTCTACTCGGCCTACGGCAAGGAGTATGACTTCATCGTCTACCAGTGCGGTCTGCGCATCCAGGGCACGTCATCGACAACGTATCCGAGAAAGAACTACCGCATCTACTTCTCGCGCTCGGAGAAGTACGGCACGAAGCTGTATGTGAACGGTGTGGAGGTGGCGGACTTCAAATACTCCTTCAAGCCGGGCGCAAGGCCGATAGACATCTTCTGTCTGAAGGCCGACTTCTCGGACTCATCCTCCACACACAACACGGGCGCGGTGCGCATCGTGAACGACATCTGGAAGAAGTGCGGCTGGCTGACTCCGCCCCAGGCTGCGTACAAGGGTAACTACGACGTGAGAATCGGCGTGGACGGTTTCCCGATAGACCTGTTCTACGACAACGACGGGATGGGCGAGAACGTGTACTTAGGCAAGTACAACTTCAACAACGAGAAGAGCGGCAGCGGCATCATCTACGGCTTTGAGGGCATAGAGGGCTTTAATGACGAGGCGACACTCAAAGGCGAGCGCAACAAGTGCATCTGCCTGGAGTTCCTGAACAACTCGGAGGCACTGTGCCTGTTCGGTACGAGCGACATGGCGACCTTTGACGACGCACTGGAGTTCCGCTTCAAGGCGGACCAGACATGGGCAACGGCGCATGAGGACGACAAGGCGGCTGTGAAAAGGCTGTGGGAGTGGATACAGAGTTGCAAGGGCAATGCGACGAAGTTCCTGAACGAGTACCAGAACTACTTCGGGAACGACTCGCCCTTTGCGTGGTATCTGATAACGGACTACATGATGGCGGTGGACAGCCGTGCGAAGAACATGATGCTGGCCACTTGGGACGGTCTGCACTGGTACTTCCTGCCCTACGACATGGACACGATATTCGGCGAGCGGAACGATTCGGTGCTGAAGTACAACTACACGATAACGTGGGAGACGATGGACGAGAGCATCGGCTCGTATGCCTTCGCGGGACACGACTCCGTGCTGTGGGAACTGGTGAGAGGCTGCAAGGACAAACTGCGCGAGGTGGCCGACAAACTGCGCTCTACCATGTCGCTGGAATACGTCTTAAAAGTGTTCAACGAGGATATGATGGGCAACTGGTGTGAGCGCATCTACAACAAGGACGGCATCTACAAGTACATCAAGCCGCTGACGGAGGGCGTGACGACGGCTGACGGCACGACGAGCTACTATGACTACCTGTATGCGTTGCAGGGCAGCCGGTACGCGCACCGCACGTTCACCATTCAGAACCGCTTTGCGCTGCTGGACAGCCAGTATGTGTGCGGAACGTACAGGAAGGACAGCTTTGCGGCCTACTTCGGCTACAAGTTCGGAAACGACAACAGGAAGATACGGATCACGGCAAGCGAGCGGTACTTCTTCGGCTACGGCTACACGAGCGGCACACCGCATAAGAGCGCGGTGCTGGCCGAGGACACGGGAAGCCAGATAGACCTGACGCTGGACACGGACCTCATCGTGAACGACCCTCAGTACATCTACGGCGCGAGCCGCATCATGGGACTTGACCTGACGGACGTGAGCCATGCGATACTACAGACGCTGAATCTGAACAACTGCTCGGCATTGAGAACCCTTGATGTGAGCTGCGCCCAGACGCAGACGACGCTGAACGCTCTGCTGGTGAACGGCTGCAGAAACCTGCGCACGCTGAACATGACGGGACTGAAGTCGGCATCGTTCACGGGCATAGACCTGAGCAACAACACGAAACTGGAGACGCTGAAGGCAGGCAAGACGACACTGACGGGCGTGAACTTCGCGCAGGGCGCACCGCTGACGAGCGTAACGCTCCCGGCATCGCTCCAGACACTGGAGTTGCGCTATCTGAGCAAACTGACGACAGGCGGACTGACGCTGGAGGGCACAAGCAATATCACAAGACTTGTGGTGGACAACTGCCCCGGCATAGACTGGCAGGTGCTGAAGGCGCGGTGCGGAAACGTGAAGTACCTGCGTGTGACGGGCATCGACATGGAGGGCGACGGCAGCTTGCTGATCTCGCTGATGCAGACCGGAGGCGTGGACGAGAACGGCGGCAACGTGGACACCTGCCGACTGGTGGGCACATATAGGCTGACGAGGTACAAGGACGATGAGGAATACGAGGCACTTCAAGAGCACTTCCCGGAACTGAACATTGAGCAGCCGGAATACACGATGCTGGAGCGGGCGGAAACCGTGGCCGATGATGCGTGCATCAGCAACCTTGACAACTGCACGGGCTACAAGTACGGCAACGACTACAAGTCAAGCGGCCATGTGGCGGCGATACTGAAGAACCGCCACCGTGTGCTGGCGAAGGTAACGAAGAAGGCCACGACAAGGAACGTGAACATCGCGAACATAGACACGGTGATGAACAACCTGGACGGCGAGATGACATACTACCCATTGGACGATGCTGACAGCAACAAGTACGCAGACGGCAGCGCGGCCAAGCTGGACGGCACAGAGGGCGACTGGATGATGCTGGAGCCGTTCTTCTGGAGCAAGGGAGTGAACGACTACCTGAACGGAAAGAACTATGACTGCTACAGCTACAGGGACAGAGACCACATGCCGAGAGTGCCGGAGGCCACGGTACTGACATTAGCGGACATCAAGGCGACGCAGGGCGGATATACGAGCGGCAAGAAGGTGATGAGCGGCAGGGACACGATAACCAACGCCTTCAGCACGGACAACTCGTACTCCGTGTGCATGGTGAGCGTGGAGGGTTACAAGAGGGTGCGCTTTCCGAGCGTTCCAGGCTCGAACCTGGTGGGCAGCGTGTTCGTTGATAAGTCGGGCGCGGTGCTGCAGTCGATAGTTGTATCTACGCTGAGCAACAAGTTCGAGGCGGGCATGTACCTCATCAGCGATGTTCCGGAAGGAGCCGTGGCACTGTATTTCTCCGTGCTGAACACGGCGGAGTTCGACAAGGTGGTACTGAGCAACAGCGACAAGATAGAGGACATGGAACCCGACTGGGTGGCAAACGACGAGCACCTTTGCGGTGTGGTTGGCAGTTCGGTGGTGGGCTCGAAACTGCGTGCATGTATCACGGGCGGCAGCACGACCGCCAACATGACGTGGGCGGACTTTCACTACTACAGCGTGCAGAGGGGCATGCAACAGATAGACGCTCTCATGCACTGGCGCATAGCGAACCTGAGCTATGCGAAGTACGGACGGAAGAACATGCAGGAGCAGTGCGGCGCTGGCTCGCACACGAACATGCGCACGACCGGAGGCACTGCATCGAGAGGCATGCAGGACACCGTGGGCTATGAGGAGGCGAAGGGTATCAACCCGAACGTAACGAACAGCCTAATCGACAACCTGGTGCATCAGTATGCCTGGTATGTGGAGAAAGACGAGTACGGTGCGGCAAAGGTGACGCAGGTGAACAACATCTGCTGCCTGGGCTATGAGGACATATTCGGCCACAAGTATGACATGATGGACTGCGTGGATATGCCGAACACGAGCGGCAACGCAGGCAAGTGGCGCGTGTGGCTGCCCGATGGCACGACGATGATGATAAAGGGCACGACGAACAGCGACTGGTGGATAACGGCGGTGGCTCACGGAAAGTACATGGCTGTGGTGCCGGTAGGCTCGGTGAACGGCTCATCAAGCACGTACTACTCGGACAAGTACTGGATAAGTACCGCAGTAGGCCGTGTGGTCTATCGCGGGTTCAACTCTGCGAACGCGCATGGCGGTGTATCGTATGCGTATGCGGGTAACGATGCGTCGAATGCGAACACGAATGTCGGCTCGCGTCTCGCCTTCCGCGGAAAAATCGTGAGAGCGGAAAGCGTGGCAGCGTATAAGGCGATAAGCGAGGTGGCGTAACGCGAAGCGCGACAAAGCGGGAGCGAAGCGACAAAACGAAAGGAACGGGGTTCGGGTAGTGTCCGGACTCCGTTCTTGCAATATACGAACACCGGCGTAAGCCGGTCGAATTTTGTGAGGGTGGGGGAGTACCCCAGAGGTACGTTTCGTTTTAAGAAATTATGCGGTTCGTTCTAAAAAGGCGAAACGCTTCGTTTTGCGGATTATAGATGGCAACAAAAATTTGTAAAAAGCTTCATTATTAATTTTTGCTCTTTTATGAATTATATGTGATTTTGCATAATCAAATAGATTGAAACTTAGTGAAAGTTTAATACCAGTGTACTCTTGATGCTCGAAATGGAAATCTCATAGACAAATTTGGGTACTTACTTACAACTAGCACTCATTCAAAACTTATCATATACAAAATCACTAATGTCCACTAAAAATAATTAGCATTTCATTTGCTTACAATTAAATAGTATTCTAACCCTGACAGGGAGCTTAATCGGTTAAAAATGAGCACATATGATAAATGCGAAACGTTACTTCGGTAAGTTTCAATCTGTCAGATATGCCAAACTCGCTCGTTTCTAATCCATAGAGTCCTTTCAGTTTTGTAACACTCTGAGCAAAATAGCAGTGTACATTATTAATGGATTTAAGTGGACACTAGTGATACAAAATAATGTCATTATAAGCCGGAATTCATTTTTAGCATCTCGGTAGTTTGGGTTACGTAATCGTTAAACTCCTTCGCGGTCATCACCTCTCCATCGGTTGGTTCGGAAAACGTACCACTCACAGTATCTGTAATGTTGGTTGCCTCGTAGATGTTGCTGTTGTCACTGGCCTCTAGTACAAGTCCTGTGATACCTACACCAATAAAAGGACCGTCAACTACAGGAATGTAATCAGTGAACCACACTATCTGATTTTTATCCTTTTTTGATACTGCTTTCTTGCATTCGTAACCCAGGATTTGTTTTTCTTCTCCACTCACAACCTCGAAAGTGTCGGCATCTAGAGAGTCCTTTACGAGAATAACCTTGCCCATGAAATTATTACGTTGGACAAAAACATTCTTTTTGCGATTCTTATAAGTAATGTTACCCTTATATTGCTCCTCCAATGTTTTGCCATCTATAGTCTGCCCCATAATGGTGACAGACTGAGGTTTATCCATGGGTACATTAGCAAATTCGCTCTCCCCATCGTTATACCTCAACACAAACTTCATCTCAAAATCCTTCATGGCATTTGCATACATGCTACGAACTTCATCAGGGAGACCTGCTCCAGCCATGAAAGAGGGGGAATTGACATTGGCCTTCACCAAATATTCGACTGTTAGTTGCTGAGCTTTCACACTAGAAGCCAATCCTAAAAAGACGGCCAACATCAAAAGAACTTTTTTTGTTTTCATTTTTTAAAATTTTATGTTATTAACAATTAATATTTAATGGCAAGTCCAAGGAGAACATGTCCTGGCATATACCGTGTTGTGCTATAGGTGCTCAAATAATTGTTAATAGTGACATCGGCGCTGGTCTTCTTACTCAAATGAAAAACGTCCTGTCCCGTGATACTAATCTGTAACTTTTTACTAAGGTCATATCGTACCTGGAAATTACAATAGAGATTATCGTTTTTGCTCTCTTCCAGACGAACAACACGGTATCGTCCTCCCACTTCCAAATATAATTTCGGAAGGGTATAGGACAATTGTGCAAGATAGTTTTCACTTTTCACCTTGTATTTGTTACCATCGCCACGCATTTCCGTTATTGAATAGTTGCCAGTTGCTTTGAAGTTAAGTCCCTTCTTCCGAAAAGTCGAAGCACTTCCAAAAAAGTTATACGAATCGCTTTGGGAGTGTATGATGTTACCCTCCATATAGTAGGGAGTGTTACCATGATTATAGCTCAACGTTACCGATAAGTCAAGAGGGAATGAGCGGAACTTCTTGTCGACATATGAGGTTACAGCCAGTGAACTGGTACCTGAAGATGAAGTTATGTAGTTGGCTTCGCGTACGATACCATTAAGCAGGTTGTCATTAAGTACATCATCTGCGCTATAGGTGAACGACACCGCATCTACAAGCGTGAAACCATTCAGTGGTTTCATAAATTGGTGGATAAGACTAGCTGTATGATAATAGCCAAATGTGGACCCTACGCTACTACTATGAAACATTCTGTAATTGTCTATAATCAGATTACTGAAGAGACTGCGGGTACCATAGGTATTGACCACATCACTGTAGTTAAGTGTAAGAGAATGGAAATTGTTAAAGCCGTATTTAACATCTAGAGAAGGCACTACAACCAATCTGTTCATCTTTGTCAGCGTGCGCCGCACGTTGGTCTCAAACTTCAAATAAGTCAGCTTAGCTTTTGCAGCAAACTGAAGTTTACCATGATCCTTTCGCAACTGCAAGTCAAGACCATTGTCATAGTGTCGAATATAATCATCGTTGTCAAAAGCTGTGTTCATTGTCTGTTGACTAAGATCGGTCAGTATATTTTCTTGATCGATATAGCTTCTAAGCCCTATCCGAGTATTGTAATCATCGTTGAACCTAAGAAGCAAAAAGACTTCAGCACCCGCATTCTGCCAACTCATCCGGTTAGTATATCCAAAGCTGTCATCAAGGTCACGATAACCACCATAGAATGCACTGTCTGCTGAAAAGTCCTCGTTTGCTCGATTTCTGAAGTAGTTATAGGTAGCACTTATGTTCAACGTGTTCTTCTTGTTTATCTTCTTAATGGCAAGAATATTGTTTTCAAGATCGATGGTACGGCTATTGTCGTCATCGGTAAAGTGGCTCATAAATTCGCCATTTCCATTCCGTGAATAATGTGACAAAAGCACTTTGCCGGTATAGAAGATATTAAATGTCTTCGATGGCATGAGCTGCAGCTTCAAATTACTATTCACATTTACTCCATAGTTCTTTGACTGGTTACTAATGTCATAAGCCAAAGGAACGTTGAGATAACTATAATGTGTAGTGCTGTTCATCCGGTAACGGTCAAGTCCAACAATGCTGTTCCAAAGCACCTTAACTTTACCAGAAGGCATAAAAACTGTATTAAGCGACACAATACCATTGTCACGCTTATATGCATCCTCACGGTCGCCGATGAGTGAAGAACTCTCATTGAAAACTCTTGCAATCTTCGCTTGAGAGTCCTCGCCAGAAAGCAATTCACTAAGCCCGCCGTTCATACCTATAATGTCCTTTTGGTTCAATAGCGCCTTACCGGTGTTATTGGCTGAAGCAATGGCAGAGAACATTACCTTCTTCTTTATCAGCATGGAGTAGTTTTTCAACGAATACTTGTTGTCGATGCCCGCCCTCACATCGGCCTGTCCACTAAGCCGTCCTTTCTTCTTGTCACTCATGTTTACACTGATGACCGTTTCGTTAGAGGTTTTGAATCCTTCCAGAATATTGTAGTCTGAATAGTTCTCTATTACGTCAATACTCGTCACATCCTGTCCGGGTACATTATTCAGCGGAACGGAGTTGTTGCCCTGAAATAAGTCCTGCTTCTCCATAAGGATGCGAGTCACAGGTTTGCCATTAGCTTCGACAGTGCTGTTCTCCTTATCAACCTTAAATCCAGGAAGAGTTTCAAGTACATCACCTAACGTCTGTTCCTGTCCTGTAGTGAACTTCCGTGTGATATAAGTAGTGGTGTCGCCATTGGCTATAATGCCTCTTCCGTTGACTTTAACCTCTTCCAGTTGAATGGCATCACTCATCAACGTAAAGTCAACGTTCATAGCTGTGCCCTTGAAGAGCATCACGTACTTGGAATCTGCTTTACAGCCCAAAGCAGTAGCCTTAACAGTGAGACTACCAGAAGGAAGTTTACTAAGAAAATATCTTCCCAGACTGTCAGTTATGGTCTGCGCTAGGATGCTGTCTTGCCGGGAGAGTATGCGAATGGTTGCACCCTCGATAACTGCACCTCCTTTATTATAAACATGCCCGCCCACCATGCATTGAGCGGAGACATCTTGCACGGAAAAACTAAAGAGCAACAAGGAAATAAGAATATATAAAGCAAGATTGGCTGTTACAATTTTACTCATGTTGTATTTCTCCAAATTTCTCTTGTAAACTACTATCTTTTATTGCGGTGAGATTATTAATCTGGTTGATAAGCTCATCGTTAGAGCGCTGCATTTTGCGGTAGAAGTATAGGGCAATTAACAGTCCCAAGACAAACAGTACCACACAGAACAATCCATATCCTTGACTTAAAAGTTCATTACGTTGCAGATTCACTTGTAACCAAAGCTTTACGCAAACCCAGCCTGCCCATGAAAAACCCAAGGGAAAAGTGATGATACATTCTATTTTCCCAAGCCTCTTCATGCGCACCAGTTTCTTGGCGGTTTCGATGAGGTTGTTGCGCTGTAAGTCCTCATCCCGAAGCGTGCTGACGTTGATTTTATAATCTGCAAATACTATTGCAAGCACCACAGCAGTAAAGATGCCCAAGCTCCACCAAGAGAGCTGGAACACCTCCGTCATCACCAATTGGATAAAAATGAGAATAGGAATAGAAATAATGTCCGACCAAAAAAGTTTTTTGTTCCACGACATCTTATGTCGTATTGACTCTTGGATAAGTCGGTCGTTGATAGTTACCTCCTTCTGAAATTTGTCTTGCAGCATTTGCATCTGCTGCTTCATCTCGTCGAGTTCGTTGAAGTTGCCATTTGTTGTATTCATAATGTTGTTGCGTTTAGTCGTTAGACAAGTTTTTGAGTTGTTCGCGGATGCGGTAGAGTCGAACGCTCACGTTCTTTGCCGTAATGCCGATGATGGCACCAATCTCCTCGTAGCTGATGTCCTCGAGCCAGAGCAGAACAATGGTACGATCGAGAGGCTGAAGCCGAATAATACGCTTGTGCAGCATCTCTGCCTGCTGTGAGTCACGTTCGTTGCCGCTGAAGAGGTCATCGCCCATGTAGACCCTTTCCTTGTGGTGGCGTCGTTTCTTTCGGTCCAGCGTGATGCACGTGTTGAGCGCCACACGGTAGATCCACGTCTTCACATCGCTTCGGCCCTCAAAGTTGGCAAATCCTTGCCACAGGCGGATGAGCACCTCTTGAAATAAGTCGTTCACCTCGTCCTGGTCTTTGGAGAACATGTAGCATACGGTGTAAATAGTGCTTTTATTCTGTTGGACCATGTCCGCGAATTTTTGTTGATTGTCATTCATTTTTATTCTTATTTTAATGACTTACACGAGTTAGACGCAACTTCCTAGCGAAAAACTACATCATGTAAGACGAAATTAACAAATTTTAGATTAAGTTACATCGGTGGATTAAAGACGTTTGTTCAATTACCTAAAAAATTCTGGCGCAGATTTGGCGCACCCTTAAACGAAAAATCAGCGCAACTTGTTGTTTTACAACTCGTTACGCTGATTTTGGCGGAGAGAGAGGGATTCGAACCCCCGGTACCTCTCGGTACGCCGGTTTTCAAGACCGGTGTAATCGACCACTCTACCATCTCTCCTAGGGGTTGGAAGCGTGTTGGCAAGTACCGTTTGGTAAATGCGGGTGCAAAGGTAGTGGATTTATGCGAGACTACCAAATTTTGCGGCCTGTTTTTTTTGCTCTGCCCAACTTTTTTGGCAAAAGGGTGGGGAAGAGGTGTGAGTGGAATCTCCGTGTGCCTCGGAACATAGGTTTGTCAACCCTTCGCCAGCGTCTTGACAAACGATTCGGCGTGGTCCAGGGTGTCGAGTTTTCCGACATCGAGGAGCTGGAGGTCGTCGGCAAGCTGGCCTCGGATATCAAGCCGGTCGCAGTTTTGCAGATAGAAGTCCATGATTGGGAAGCGGTCGGGATAGGGACGCATGGCTTCGAGGAGACGAGGCGACACGACATGGATGCCGCTGAAGGCCCATCGCTGGTAGTCGGTCACACACAGATCTGCATGGGGCGACCGTACCTCCCCTGTCTCCACATTGGTCCATCCCACGAGGCGCTTCCCCTCGCCGAAGAGCAGGTAGCGCTTGGTGACGCGGTCGCTGACCAGCAAGGCAGCGTCTGCCACCGCACTGTCGTAGAGCCGGGAGAGATTGGCGTTGCTCAAGATATCGACGTTGTGGATCAGCACCGGGCTGTCGGTCTCAAACCAATGGGCAGCATGACGAATGCCGCCACCTGTGTCGAGGAGTTTGGAGGTCTCATCAGAGATATGTATCTCCACCCCGAAGTCGTGGGTGTGGAGATAGTCGATGATCTGGTCGGCGAAGTGGTGCACATTGACCACGATGCGGGTAAAGCCCTCCGCCTTCAGTTTTCTGATGACGTGAGCCAGCAGCGGTTCCCCCGCCACGGGCACCAGTGCCTTGGGCATTCGGTCGGTGAGCGGCTTCAGGCGGGTGCCCAGTCCAGCCGCGAATATCATTGCCTGTTTTGTCATGTAGCCTTGTCGTTGTGAGAGAAAATCGAGGACGGGTAGTCAGGAGAAGTCCCTTATTCCGCCCCCTTCGCTGTGTCCTTTGCCTCCATCACGCGTTGTATGTGCTGTTCGCGATGCGTCACCCGCACCTCGATACCATACTTCTCGTGGATATGCTCCGCCAGGTGCTGCGCACTATACACGCTGCGGTGCTGTCCGCCCGTGCATCCGAAGCAGAACATCAGGGAAGTGAAGCCCCGCTGCATATATCGCTCCACATGATGGTCGGCCAGTTGATAGACTGGTCTGAGGAAATCGAGGATCTCGCCGTCGTCCTCCAGGAATCGGATCACCGGCTCGTCCAGTCCCGTCAGTTTCTTGTACGGCTCATAGCGTCCCGGGTTGTGCGTGCTTCGGCAGTCGAAGACATAGCCTCCGCCGTTGCCCGACTCGTCCTCGGGGATGCCGTTGCGGTAGGAGAAGCTATATACACGGACCACCAGCGGGCCCTTGCCGTCGTATTTCGAGAAGGTGGCGGGACCATCCAGCGGGTTGGCCTTGAAGACGTCGTCCGCTGTGGTGCGGAAGCCATCGGCCCGGTTCTTCGCTGGTTCCTCGATGCGCGTAAACTGTGGCAGTTCCACCAGGCGCTGCAGGACCGACATCAGGTAGGGATAGGGGAAGGTGCTACGGTCGAGGGCGAGCAAGTCGCGCAGGTTCTGGATAGCCCCCGGTATGGAGTCGATGAAGTGGCGCTTGTGCTCGAAGTAGCCCCGGAAACCATACGCCCCCAGCACCTGCAGCGTGCGGAAGAGCACGAAGAGCGCCAACTGGTGGGCAAAGTGGCGCGAGGAAGGCACCTCGGTGTATTGCTTGAGACTTTGGTAGTATTCGAAGATCAGTTCGCGGCGCAGTTTGAAGGAATACTTCGCACTCGCCTGCCACAGAAACGAGGCCAAGTCGTAGTAGAAAGGTCCCTTTCTGCCCCCTTGGAAGTCGATGAAGAAGGGATTGCCCTCGTCGTCGAGCATCACGTTGCGTGCCTGGAAGTCGCGGTAGAGAAAAGCCTCCATCGGCTCTGCCGTCAGGTCTTTGGCAAACATCCGGAAGTTGGCCTCCAGTTTCATCTCGTGGAAGTCGATCTCCGTAGCCTTGAGGAAACAGTACTTGAAGTAGTTCAAGTCGAAGAGCACGCTGTCCTGGTCAAACTCCGGTTGCGGATAACATTGGGAGAAGTCCAGTCCCCGCGCCCCCCTGATCTGTATGTTGGGCAGCTCGCGTATCGTTCGTCTCAGCAGGTCCACCTCCTTGAGGTTGTAGCGTCCGCCTGCCTCCCGTCCGCCCTGTATGGCGTCGAAGAGCGAGACGTGGCCCAGGTCGGTCTGCAGGTAGCGCATCTCGTCGTCGCTTGCGGCCAGTATCTCCGGCACGGGTAACTGTCGCTGGCCGAAATGCTTTGCCAGGCAGATGAAGGCATGGTTCTCCTCGCGGCTCGTGCCGACCACTCCGATGACCGAGTGGTGCGCCTCGTCCGTCAGTCGGTAGTAGATGCGGTTGCTCCCCGCACCCTTCACCTTCTCTATCGTGGCAGGCTTGCCGCCCGCCCATTGCTCATAAAGTCTGATGAGTTGTTCCATGATTCGGTGGATTATTGCTTCTCTTCGTCCGTCTCCTCGTCCTTCAGTCCCTTCATGATCTCCTCCGCCTGTTTGCGTCCCCGTCTCCGATGGTCGTAGTCGAGGAGCAAGCCGTCGATGAGGAGGAGCAGCATCAAGATGCCCGCCGTCATGAAGAAGTTGCGCGTGATATAATAGGTGCAGCCGATGACGATGAAGAAAGCGGCGAATTGCTTCCAGTTGATTTTTATTTTCATGTCTGCAAAGGTAGTGGTTTCGCCCCGTACCACCAAAAAAATCATGGATTTTGGTGGTAAGAGCCTCCTCTATTTCTTCCTTGGTCCTGCTTCCGCCGGGTCGCTGCCATTACGACCAGGTGGAGTCAGGACCGTCCTCGTTCGTTTCCTCGTAAACATCCACCGAGTCGCTGTCCATCGTGTCGGCAGCCTGTGGGTCTGGTTCCGGATCAGGCAGGACGACTGGTTCTTGTTCGGTGTAGCGGATGGTGGAGAAATAAGGTATCACCACCCGTTCGGCATAGTTTTGCTCCCGGTCCCTCTTCCCTGGTATGATGATGACGGGCATGCCCGGCGTCACCAGGTCTTTGAGTGTGGTGATGTCGTCGTTGGTCAACCTAATACAGCCATGGCTGACGCGCCCTCCCACCGACCAGGGCGCACAGGTGCCGTGAATGCCAATCTGCGACGTCCCCGGCACGCGCAGTCGGATAAACCACGGTCCGAACATCCCTTTCTTCTTCGAAGTCTTCCCCTCGTCGTCGGTGTAGAGCCAGTCGGTACTGTTATATACATTCTCCACGGTGAAGAATCCTTCGGGCGTGCGGTTGTCCCCCTTCTTGTGCTTGGTGCCAAATTTGGTGGAGCAGCCCATGGCAAAGCGCCGCACCACGCCTCCCTCCTTGTCGTAGAGAATCAGTTTCATCCTGCTTTTGTCGATCACGATGAAGCCATGACACATCTGGCGCTGCAGGCGCTCGTAGTATTCCGGCGCATTGTTCTCCATCTCCTTGAGCACGTTGAAGTCCTCGTCCATCTTGCCCTTCAGTGTCTTCAGGGAGTCGGTCTTGGATGCTGGCGCCACATAGGCCGAAGCCGTGTCGGCCGGGAAAACCACCTTGGGTTCTTCCGGTGCCGATTCCTCCGTGCTCCGGTTGTTTTGGCAGCCATAGAGACAAAGTCCGGCTGCGGTCAGTATCGTGAAAGCTAATTCCCTGCTCATAGAGGATTGTTCAGTAGATGAGTGGTTTTGATGATTTGATGAATTATTGTGGGTAGATCTCGATGTGGCTGCTTCCCGTGTTGCCGTTCTTGACGATGCGTATCTGGGTGGTGATGCGCTCCGACATGGTGTCGGTATGGCTGATGACCCCCACCTTCTTGCCCTGCGACGACTGGAGCATTGCCAGCGCGTCGATGACTGTGGAGAGCGTGTCGGGGTCGAGTGTGCCGAAACCCTCGTCGATGAAGAGATTCTCGAAAGACAGGTTGCGCGACGACAGGGCCGATAGTCCGAGGGCCAGTCCGAGCGAGACGATGAAGGTCTCGCCGCCCGACAGCGAGGTGGTGTCGCGGACGTCATCCGCACGGTCATGGTCTATGACGCGGATGCCCAGCGAGTTTTTCACCTGCATCAGTTCGTAGCGCGAGTTAAACTTCCGTATCTCCACGTTGGCGTGCTCGATGAGGAAACGGAGCGTATAGCACTGTGCAATCTTGCGGAGCGTCCTGCCCTCGCTTCCGATGGCGTCGGCGATCTGCTCCCATTCCACCTTCCGTTGCTCTGCCTCCTGTCTTTTCTCGAAGAGCGCTCCCATCCGCTGCTTGGCCGTCTCGTGGCGCTGCATCCGCGCCTTCGCGTCCGTCAGTTCGGTGGACGACAATCCCTCCAGTTCGGCCTTGCGGGCCAGGAGCACCTCCTTGTCGCGGTCGGGCCGCTTTTGCTGGTGCTCGATGTTCGTGCGCCGTTCGTTCTGCAGCGTCGTCTCCGTCTTGGTGAGGTCCTCCGTCAACCGCTGTAGCCGTTCGCGTATCTCCTCCCAGGGGTCGGTGGCAGCATAGAGCCGGGCGATGTCGTCGAGGGAGAGCAGGGTGGGGTGGCTACTGTCTTCGTTGTATGCCGTGATCCAGTCTGCCAACTGCTGCCGAGCGTGGTCATGCTGCTTCTGCTCGTTGTCCATCTCCTTCGCCATGGTCTCCATCCTGCCCACTAAGCCCGTGATGGCTTCCCTTATCTTGCCGATGACCTCCCCCTGCTTCACTACGGCCTCGTCGGCCTCCGCCTTCGCTTTGGTTAGTCGCTGCTCCAAAGCGTTCGGGTCCATCTCCCCAATCTCCGCCTTGATAGCCGCCTCCTTCTCTCGCACCTCTGCCACGGCCTTCTCCCAGGCCGCAGTAGCCTGCTGGAGCGCTTGACGCTTCTCCTCCTGCTGCTTGACGAGGTTGTCGGTCTTGCCCCGCTCTGTCAGTAGCGAGGCCTGCGCCTCGGCACACAGGTTCTCGGCTTTTTTCACCTGCTGGTCAGCCTGCTGCTGATATTTTCCCTGTGCCTCCGTCGCCAGATCCTTCGCCTGGCGCAACCGGTCAATCTCCTTGACCAGTGTGTTGTAGTCCGCCAAGGCCTTCGAAGCCTTGACCACCGCTTCCGCCACGGTCTCCTGCATCGAAAGCAACTCCTCGACGTCCTCGCTCCACCCGGTAGTCCCTTGCGTGGGCAGTTCGCCCCACTCCTTCTCCAACCGTCCTTGCTCGTCGGTCAGCAGGCGTGCGTTGTCGTTCAGCGTCTTCAGTCTGCCCTCGTTCAGGCCCTTCTCCCGGTTCAGTTTTTCCTTCTCCGTCCTTTGTGTCTCGAGCGTGCGCTGTTTGTCCTCGATCAACTGCGTAAACTCGTTCACCACCGAGGCGAAGACCTGCTGGTCGTGGTAGGGATGGTGCGTCGAACCACAGAGCGGACAGGCCGCACCCTCCTCCAGTCCGGCACGGTGCGCCTCCCAATGGTCGCTGGTCATCAGCGTATGTGTCTTGCGAAGCGTCTCCAGCTCCTCGCTCAGCTTCTCGATGGTCAGTTGCGCGATCGACGCCTCGATGGCCTTGTTGCGATCGCTCAGCGTAGCGATGGTCTCTGCCCCCTTGTCCAGCTTCTGCTGATTGGTCGTCGTCGCCCGTCGGATGCGGATGGCCTCCTTCAAGTTGTGCTGTCGATGCTCCGCCGTGCTCTTGGCCTCCTGCAGCGCCAGCGCGTCCATGCCGTCGGCCTTTCCCCGCTCTTTCTCATAGGCTGCTGTCGCCGTCTCGACCGCCGCTGCCAGTTGTCCGCTTCGGGCCTCTACCTCCTTTCGCAGCACGGTCAGCGACTCCTCCGCCTTTTTCTGTTTCCGTTGCGCCTTGACGATGGCAGCAGCATTGTCCGCCACCTGCTGGTCCGCCTTTTGGATTGCCTTCTCCGCCACAGTCTGCGCCTCCTGCTTCTCCTTGACGCTCAGAGAAGCGGCCGCCAGTTCGCCCTTGATAATACGGGCCCGGTCGATGTGCGGTTTCATCTGTTCCACTTCCTTCCCAGCACCGGCAGCCATCTGTGTCAAGTCAGCCAGCCTGCGGTTCTCCGCCTCCAGCAGCTGTTCCTTCTCGGTCCGCTGCTTGGTAATCCTTTCGAGTTCGGTGCCCATTCTGGCCCTGTTGCGCTCCGCCGTGCGCATCGCCTTGTAGAGATCCACGGCCGGCAGCGTAGCGTCGTGCAACCGAAGCCGCTCCACATCCCCCTTGATGGCGTCGAGGCGTTGGCGCGCACCAAAAAACGCCTCCTCGTAGCGCGCGATGTTCCGTCGCTGCTGATCGTCGGCCACATACCAAGCCAAAGCCTCCGTCACAGCACTCAGTTCGGCCTTGGCCTTCCGGTCCCCCTCTTCCAGTTGCTTGATGCGGTCGGCGAGCAACTGTAGTTCCTCCTCACTGCCGATGAGGTCTTTCTCGAAAGCAGCGAAATCCGCCGTCACCGCCTGGTAAGCCTGCTGGGCGAGGTCCCGCTGCTGCTTAATGCCCGCAGCGATCAGGGCATACTGCTCCTCACAGCCGATGAGCTTCTCCAGCAGCTCGTAGCGCTCGTTCTCCTTGGCCGTGAGGAAGTTGGCAAACGATCCCTGCGCTATGAGTACCGTGCGCAGAAACTGGTCGTAGTCGAGGCCGATAAGCACAGGGAGCGTATTCCAGTCGGCCTCCTCCTCCGTGGGCCGTCCTTCCTTGCTGCCCAGCAGATAGAGCGCCGTTCTCACGTTCTCGTATTTCACTCGTTGAAACCGCACATACCACTCGGCCCGATACACCAGGCCGTTGTTGGCCCGAAACGTCAGTTTGCTGTAGCCCTCCTTCCGTCCTCGCGTCAGGATGTTGCGCGAGTCGGTAGGCGCCAGTCGGTTGCGCTCCCCCTCTTCCGGCGTTCCATAGATCTCGATGTTCTGGTTGCGGTCGCCCTTCTTGCGCGGATAGCGAGGCGCCCGGTTGTAGAGCGCCAGGCAGATGGCGTCGAGGATCGTTGATTTGCCACTGCCCGTGGGCCCCACAATACTGAAAATATTGCTCTCGCCCAGGGCTCCCGAGGTGAAATGGATCGTCTCTCCCTCCTCCCGGTCGAGGGAAGCCAGGTTGAGTATCTCTAACTTGATAAACTTCATGCTTTCTCCTGATCTGTATGGATGGTTTCTATCAGATGGCGGAGCATCTGCTCCTGGTGTGCCGTCATCTCGGCGTTGTGCTTGATGGCGAACGTCTCCTTCAGCGTCTCCAGCGGGTCGCGGTTGAGGATGTCGTCGATGCTGTGTATCTCCTCCTGCCCCGTCATGGTTGTCAGGTCGATGTCGTCGATGACCCGCTGCGTCTTGCAGAGCACGGCGTTCTTCGTCTCTACGAGCGCGTGGAGCGCCTTGATCTCGTCGTTGCTCGCCTTCTCCGTCTTCACCTTGAGCACAAGATAGACAAAGTCGTCGCCCAGCAGCCCATCCACCCTGTCGGGCAGTGTTGTCTTGATGATCTTCTGCAGTTTCTTCGGCGACATCGCCTCGTCTGTCTCCGGCAGGATGCGCAGCGGGTGTTGGGGCTCATACTCCAGGAAGTCCACTCGCCACCTGCCGTCCGCCTCCGTCGTGACCAGATCGACCCCGTGGCGGTAGTCCTTCTCGGCAAAGGACATGGGCAGGATGCTCCCCGTGTAGCGTGCCCAGCGGGTGTTCCAGATATGCTGCCGCTTGTGGATGTGCCCACAGGTCAGGTAGTCGGGGTGGTTCTCCCAGTCCCCCATCTCCACCTCTTCCTGTCCGCCGATGATGATGCGCTCGCTGGCATCCCGCTCGGCGATGTCGGCCCCCTTGGCATACATGTGAGCCATCATGACGATCGGCGTGTCAGGATATAGCTCCCTCGCACGGTCCGTCAGTTGGCGCAAGAGGTCCGTGACGCCCTGCGAATAACAATTGTTCTGCACGACGTCGCTCCGGAGGAAGGGCACGGCGAGCACCACCACCCGGTCGCCCGTCCGCCCCGTGAGCGGTATCATCAGATCCTCATAGTCGATCACCCATCGTCCTCCCTCCTCCTGCTGCTGCCAGGTGCGGTGCACATGGCCCCTCACCTCCACCCTCTGTCGGGTCAGCAACGCACGGGGCGCCTCCAGCCTGCTGGCCGAGTCGTGGTTGCCGGCAGTGATGATGATGTGAAGATCCGGACAAGCCTGCGTGGCCTCGTCCAGAAACTCGTAGTAGGCCGACTGTGCCGCTGCCGATGGGTTGCCATTGTCAAAGACGTCGCCCGCCACAAGGAGGGCGTCGGGCTGCTGCGCTCGCAGTTGCGAGAGCAGCCATTGCAGAAAGTGGCGATGCTCGGGCAATCGGTCGCTGCCATGAAAGAGGTTGCCGATGTGCCAGTCGCTGGTGGTGATGAGTTTCATTCTTTTCTTGTTCTTGCGTAAAAGATGAGTATGATGTTATAGGCCGAACAGCGCTTCGCAATCGGTGATGAAGTGAAGGTAGGTGTCCTTCATCTTCTCTATCTTCTTGTCATATTCGGTCTGGCTCTTTGCCCATTCGAGCGGCGGATACCAGAGCACGTCATCGCGCTTCTTGGCCAGTTTCAGCGTGCATCCCTTGAAGTAGTCAGCTGCAATGCCCAGGTCGTGGGCGCCACCGCTGAGCGAGGGGAATTTGCTGGCGGTGTGTCTGGCAATCGACGGATCCTGTCCCGGCACCCATCCCTTGCTGCGGGAGAACACCTCCAGGTTGCCCAGCGTACATTCGCCCGTCTTCTCATTGACGTTGGTCATCTCGATGCGGTAGCGGCGCGGGACGATGCTTCCCGACTCAAAGCCGTCCATTCTCACCAGCAGGTTGAACCACAGGTTGGCCAGCAGGTCGTTTGTCGTGATGCGCAGGTCGTGGTACATGACGGATCCGCCATCGGCCACGAGGTATTGCTTGCCGCCCTCATGCTGGAAACCGATGATCTTCATCGGCGGGAAGAAGCCGTTCACCGACACTCCCTTGCCGTTGTATCTCATTTTCGGGTCAAGCATCAAGGTGAGGTAGCCGTAGGTCTTGTCGCCAAACGGGCAACTGATGTCCTTGTCCTTGCTCATCGTGGCATAGAGCGTCACATAGACCGGCGCGTCGTCCAGTTCCATGATCTTCACTTTGCCCTCGTAGGTGTTGGTCCGGTCGATCGGTTCAAAGACGGGACGCTGGAGGAAATACACGGTGGCCGTCACGTCGTCCGTGACCATAAACGGATCTTCGCCCACCTCCTGTTTTTCCACGTTGATGCTCGATGCCACCCAGCCCTCGTTGGCAGCCGGTTTGATGGAGACCTTGTCACCATACTTGATAGGCGACTTGCCCACAACGCTGGCCGTGCCTCCTTCCTTCGGACTGCAGACGATGTTCACCTTGTAGGTCGCGTCTGTCACCTGCGTGGGCCCCTTGGGCTTATCGGTGATAGGCGGATCTTTTACTATTATCGTCGTGTCGTTGAAGTTGGGAGCCTTGATGAATCCTGTCAAGTCCTTGGCGGAGAAAGATTCTGCTGAAAAAAGCCAGGCGATCTCACCCGTATATTTGATCAGCGCCAGGTATCGCTTGTCGCCGACATTGATGTTGTTTGCCACGATATAGCCATCCTTGCTCGGCTGACTGAATCCTCTGATGTAGTCGGAAGACCATGGGGAACTCATCTCTTTGAGTACCAGTCGTCCCCTGCTGTCTATCACGACCGATCCCGAATGGATGGTATGGAGGCCGAAAGGTTCGAAGGGCTTCGTCACCCACAGTTCGTCGGCATAGATATCGTGTCCGTCACTGGCGTAGGTGGGGTAGCTGTCCATCACCGTGAAGTCGTCATCGACGAGCAAGATGCGGTCCCAGGTGTCTTTGACGCCGCGCACCAGGGCATGGCCTTCGTAGAAGGAGGTTCCGCCGTGGGAGATTGCCAGACGGTTGCCCTTGAGGTCGTAGTAGGTCGTCGTCGGTTCCGAGTCGTTGGAGTAGAGGTAGTACTTGCCGTCGCAAACATCACCGATCATATACGTCCTGCTGAGCGACGTCATAGCAGAGAAGCTCGGTACCGTCTGTACCACCTTGCCCGTCTTGTCGATGAGGGTGGCGGTGTGGGTGCCGTCGCTGGTGTTTCTCTTGAACGTCCAGGCATAGCCCTCGCTAAAGTCGCGCACCTTGTCCCATTGCGGCTGCAGCACCACCTGACACTTCTCGTCCATGTAGCCCCACTTGTGGTCCTTCGTCTCAAAGGCGCGCAGACCACATCTCAGGGCTCGCGTCTTTTCGCCGTCATAGCCGAAATAGAGGTTGCTGGGCGAAGGCATCTTCTCACCCCGCGTGTTGATGAAGAAATTGCCCATCTCGGTGTAGCCCTGCTTCTTGGTCACGGCAGCCAGTCCATCGACAAACCTTGACTGGGGCTCCCATGACGGGTCGAGGTTGCGCACCGCTCCGTTTTTGTAGAGGATGGAGTAGTACTCCTTGCCGAGACTGTTTTTCTTTGCCGACTTCACCAGCAAGGCTCCGTTGTCAAAGCACATCGGGTGGGTGTCGTACAGTCCGAGGGGCTTCCAGTTCGGACCAAACAGATACTCTCCATCTACCAACCACACCGTGAGGAGGTTGTTGTCCATGACGCAGAACGCGCCCTCGCAGACGTTGTACAGCGTGTTGGTATTGATGTCGGAGATCACCATGTAGTGGGTATCATTCGTGAGGTAGGGCGCGAGGAATATGCGTTCGCCCTCGGGTTCATCCTGCTCCTGCTGCGTCTCGATGATTGCGTTGACATACTCCGTGAAGGTCTTGGGATTTTGCGCCCAGGCGCTTGTCGGCTTTGCCACGAGGGCTATGACCGCCACAGCCGCAAGCCATATTGCGGAAGTCGTGGATTTGTGCATCGTTTGTTTCATCATTATTCTGTCTTTTATAGGTTTCTGTCTTGGAAGGTTCATTAGTGGGGTAGGCGGATGGGGGGGCGCCGAGCACGATACCATCCGCTCCTCTGCTGCAAAAGTAATCATATTTTTTCTAATAAAGGGTGTAAACGGAAAGAATCTTTTGTTTTCTTGTGGTTTTTCCTTGTCTTTGTCGATTTTTCCTGCCGTCAGGACATGGGAAAACAAAAAGTGGAGGCATTCCCACCAAGGGGACTACCTCCACTTTTCAAATATATTTGGGGTTTTGTGTCACAGAATTACATCATGCCACCCATACCCGGCTGTGCTGCGGGCATCATCGGCTCCTTCTCGGGCTTATCGACGATGAGGCACTCCGTGGTGAGGAACATGCCAGCGATGGATGCTGCGTTCTCCAGGGCTACGCGAGCCACCTTGGCCGGGTCGATGACACCAGCTGCGCGGAGATCCTCGTAGATGTCCTTGCGGGCATTGTAACCGTAGTCGCCCTCGCCCTCGCGGACCTTATCGACCACCACGGCACCCTCGCCACCAGCGTTGGCGACAATCTGGCGCAACGGCTCCTCGATCGCACGGCAGACGATGTTGATACCCGTCTGCTCGTCGGCATTCTCACCCTTGAGGTCGGCGAGCACCTTCTGAGCGCGGATGTAGGTAGTACCACCACCCACGACGACACCCTCCTCGGCAGCGGCACGCGTTGCGCAGAGTGCGTCATCGACGCGGTCCTTCTTCTCCTTCATCTCCACCTCGGAGTTGGCACCGACATAGAGCACGGCCACACCGCCAGCCAACTTAGCCAGGCGCTCCTGCAGCTTCTCCTTGTCGTAAGAGCTCTTCGTGTTGGCAATCTCGTTCTTGAGCTGAGCCACACGCTCCTTGATGTTCTCCTTCGTGCCAGCACCATCGACGATAGTGGTGTTGTCCTTGGAGACCGTCACCTTCTTGGCCGTACCCAGTTCCTCGAGCGTAGCCTTGTCGAGCGTCAGACCCTTCTCCTCGCTGATCACCACACCACCCGTCAGGATGGCAATATCCTCCAGCATGGCCTTGCGGCGGTCGCCGAAGCCCGGAGCCTTGACGGCGCAGATCTTCAAGCCAGCACGCAGACGGTTGACAACCAGCGTGGTGAGAGCCTCAGAATCGACATCCTCGGCGATCACCAGCAGCGGACGGCCACTCTCGGCAGCAGGCTGCAGGATGGGCAGGAAGTCCTTGATGTTGCTGATCTTCTTGTCGTAGATGAGGATGTACGGATTCTCCATCACACACTCCATCTTGTCCGTATCGGTCACGAAGTAGCCAGACAGGTAGCCGCGGTCAAACTGCATACCCTCTACCACACCGATGTTGGTGTCGCGGGTCTTGCTCTCCTCAATGGTGATCACGCCGTCCTTGCTCACCTGGCGCATGGCGTCGGCCAACAGCTTACCGATCTCCGGGTCGTTGTTGGCACTCACCGTAGCGACCTGCTCGATCTTGTCGTAGTTGTCACCCACCACCTCGGCGTTGTCCTTGATGTAGTCCACCACCGCGTTGACGGCCTTGTCGATACCACGCTTCAAGTCCATCGGGTTGGCACCAGCAGCGACGTTCTTCAGACCCTCGTTGACGATGGCCTGGGCGAGAATCGTAGCCGTGGTCGTACCATCACCTGCGTCGTCGCCCGTCTTGCTGGCCACGCTCTTGGCAAGCTGTGCGCCTGCGTTCTCCAGGCTGTCCTCCAGCTCTACCTCCTTGGCCACGCTCACACCGTCCTTGGTGATCTGCGGTGCGCCAAACTTTCTGCCAATCACCACGTTGCGACCCTTCGGGCCGAGTGTCACCTTGACGGCGTTGGCCAACTGGTCCACACCGCTCTTGAGCAGATTGCGTGCTTCTGTATTGAATTTAATATCTTTTGCCATGATCGTTTCTTCTGTTTTTATTTGATAAATACAATTTTACAACTCGTTGCGTCCCTCACCACCTCTTTACTCGGTGACGATGGCGAGCACATCGCTCTGGCGCATCATGAGGTACTTCGTGCCCTCGTTCTCAATCTCCGTGCCAGCATACTTGCCATAAAGCACCACGTCGTCGGCCTTCAGGATCATCTTCTCGTCCTTCGTACCCTCGCCGACGGCAATCACCTTGCCGCGCTGCGGTTTCTCTTTGGCGGTGTCGGGAATAATGATTCCACCCACTTTCTCCTCTGCCGGTGCCGGAAGAACCAGCACTCTGTCTGCTAACGGTTTAATTGTCATGATCGTAATATTTTTAATCGTTTTTGTTTTTGACTTTTTGCGAGCCCCCTCGGCACTTGCCTTGCGGGCCTCACCCTTCTCTTTGCGAAAAGCGTGCCAATGCGCCAAAACGGTCTCGCCAAACTGACAGGGTGACAAAGTGGCAGACTCGTGGTGACAGCCTTCTTCCAAGTATCAGCTACGTGTCAACCTTGTATCATCTTCCCATCGAACAAATATCGTTTACGTATCGTTTCCGTATTGTTTCCGCTTCTGTAAGCGAGAACGATAGGAGAACGATAGGAGAACGATACGAGAACAATACGGGATTGATACGGAATCAATACGGGATCGATACGAGAACGATACGAGAACGATAGGATGCGGCTCCTAACTGATGCTTTAGGTAAGAAGTTTAACTTTTCCATTGTTATGTGTTTGGATTATATTTTACATTACGGTTGCTTGTTGTGCTCCGCCTTTTATGCAGCGATGGCTGACGCATCACTTGCCAAGGCGCAGTAGCTATACAAAGATAACCCCGCGTCCTGCCGAATGCAAGTCGATTAGCATGAATTAACGACCCATTAACTTTTTCTCCGTATTCATTTAACAAAGCCTGTGTCAGCGAAAAAGCGTCTATTATAGCCTTTTCTTACGTTCTTCCCGCTGTTTGGGCTACAGAACTCCCTTGCTTCCATCCGCAGCCTGAAGCTATGAAACATGTTCTAAGATGAACTTTGTTAGTAAGTAAACATGACAAAACTGCTTGGGGAATATTTTTACTATTTTGGTCTAAACACACAGAGCCAACTCATCTGACGAGTACAGTACCGATCCGCTTCAAAGATTGATTTTGGTCTCTCACAAGACTTGATTTCGTTTTATTGTGCCACATGGACCCTTGCGGAGCGTTGTTTCTTGTTGTTTCATTTCAGCAGGATTGTGTCCCTGCGAAGCGCTCCATTTCATGGCACCCTTTCTCGCCATGGCATAACTCGATCAAACTCGGTTCTGCGCATGGCTTATCGAAAGCGTTGTGTTTTTAGTACTTGTTGTTACTCTTGTTTTCCCATGTCAGCAGGTTGTAGTGAATCATCGCAAACTACACTTGTTGTTCCGTTTTTGGGGATGCTCCCACGCTCTAAATGTTAATTTAGGGGGTTGAAAATGCAAATTTGGGGGTTGAAAACAAAAATATTTTAAGAAACTTTTCTTTGATTCATAAAATAGTTGTAAATTTGTGTCGGACTGTAAAAGCCAGACCACGATCATGCCGTGAGACGAGTTCTATCCATGAAGACCGATAAAAGTCCAGCGGTATAGAAAGCTCTACCAGATCCTTGAGTGTGAATCCGACGATGGTCGGTTCATGCCTTATGTGTCATCCAGCCTTGGATTTAAGACACAACCTAAATGGACACATTGCCTAATGTGAACACCCGACGAGGCGGTGAAAATCTCTCGAGCGCAGGACTTACCTCCTGTGCCCTCCCCGAAGCTCAAGGCGACCCAGGCGCCGCAAGATGCTCAGAAGGGGAATCCTCGAACTTTATACCTAAGGATAGGCCCCAATGGTTTGTTCTCCGCGCGACATACGGACGCTGGAAAAAGGCAGTCGATTTGCTCGAAGACAACGACATAGAGACCTACGTTCCGATGCACGACATCACGAAACTCATCAACGGGAAGCGGAGAACCTTTCACGAGCCTCTGCTCCCGATATTGTTTTCGCTCGGTTGAGCCGCACAATGGCCGAACAGTTCGTCAAGGACCCCGCCCCCTCCTCCAAATGGTTGAAATACTACACCGACAAAACCAAACCCCTAGAAAACGCCACAGGCCTCAATCCTCCCATCGTCATTCCCGACAACGAAATGCTCAACTTCATCAAAGCCACCAGTGTCCCCAGCGCGCATAGTGGCATGATCTCCAAGGACCGCATTCGCTACAAGAGTGGCGACCTCGTCCAAATCACTCAGGGCGACTTCAAAGGAATCATCGGCAAGGTGGTGAGAGCGGCAGGGCAACAGCGCGTCGCCATAGAACTGGAGGGCATCGGAATATTTATCACCGCCTATATACCCAATGACTTTCTGAAAGTCTTGGAACGATGTGAAACTGTAGTTTGGTAACACCCAAACAAACTAAAAACAAAGCTATAATCAAAATTTGCCCTCACATGCTGTGCTTGGTAGTTAGATAGTAAAAAACAAATCTATGTTCAGGCAGACTAATATAGTTAACTCGCAGATAAATAACGGGAACACTGTATTGGCGTAGAATCCAATGATATGCATTACACCGAATTTATACACCCCGAGGATGCTGCGGCCTTGAAAGCATTGAAGGCCATTCCTATGCTCTCCACCATAATAAAGAAGGTGATGGATGTAGGCATCGAGCAACTGCAGACGGGATTGAATATGGCTTCGAAGGTGAAGCTGACTCCTACCCAGTTACCACGGTTGTACAATATCCTTCCGCCTATTTGTGAGCGGCTGGAAATCAAAGAGCCTGAATTCTATTTGGAGATGAACCCCATGCCCAATGCCTATGCTTTTGGCGATACGCAGACGGCAATCACTATCACCTCGGCATTGGTGGACATGATGTCTGAGGAGGAACTGGTGGGTGTCGTTGCGCATGAATGCGGTCACATTGCCTGTCGCCACATGCTTTATCATACTTTGGCACAGGTGATAGCCAATGCCTCGGGTATGTTTGAAACCTTGTCAAAACTGGCGATTCCCATCCACTATGCCTTGATGTATTGGCAGCGCAAGAGCGAACTGAGTTGTGATCGTGCGGCTGCTTATATCGTGGGCCCGCAGACGACGGCTTCGATGCTTGCACGGTTGGCTGGCGGTCCGAAATCCATCACTTCCGAGCTCAACTTGGTAGAGTTGGCAGAGCAGGCTGACCTCTATGACGCCTTCTGCAAGAGCGGGTTGTGGAACAAGACGCTCCAGACATACGCTGTGATGGATCAAGATCATCCATTTACCTCTGTCCGTGTGCGGGAAATGTTGAAATGGACGAAGAGCGAGGAGTATCAGACTATGACAAGAAATCATCCCGTATGTCCCGGCTGTCACAGGGCTATAGATAGCTCTTGGAAGTTCTGTCAGCATTGTGGCAGGAAACTCTAAAACGTTTTTCTAATTCAAAACATCCATTGATTATGAGTATTCCAACTGGAGCTTTGGCCAGGGCATTGCAAGACCTTGATAAGTCAATGCGCAATTCGCTTGATGGCACAAAGATTGAGCAGATAAAGGACACCATTGGCAACTATGCTATAGCTGCGGCCGTGGCAAGTGGTGTGGCTGGTGTGGCGCCTGGTTTTGCTGGTGTGGCAGCAGCCTTGACACAAGCTGGTTTTGTTTGGGCCACCTATGTCAAAATCAATCAAACGCTGGATATATCTATGTCGGAAAACACGGCAAAGTTTATTGGTTCTGCCGTTGTGACAAACTTGGTGACGGGAGCGGGAGCCTTCGTCGCTGTGCTTGTTGGATCTTCCCTGCTGTCTTTCATTCCGGTCGCTGGACAGTCTATTGCTGTCGCGATGAATGCCGCCCTTGGCTACACGATGGTGTATGTCTCCGCCATTATCTATCTCCAGCTCATCACGCGTCTGATGCAACCTGACGGCACGCTGAAAGTGTCTGAGTCTGATGATACCAAGCATATTATCCGTGACATCATCAATGAGGCAAACCTCAAGGATATGGTGAAAGAAGGAAAGGCAGCCTTCAAGCAAGCAAAGGCTGATGGTAGTTTCGACAAAGCCCAAAAGGCTAAGCGCTGTCCTAAATGCAAGGCCGAAGTGAAAGAGGGGCAGAAGTTCTGCTCAGAGTGTGGAGCGAAGTGTGAGTAGGGTTTTCTTAGGCAATTATAGTTTGTGGGGTTGAGGACTGGGAAATGTTTGTGTAGTTTATAGTTATGTCCAAAATTAATGTGATTTAGATGACTTTTTAATGGAGAGGATAAAATACTATTTGGTGTTAATTGCTAATCCGTTGACAGCTAGTATTAGCTCAAAAATAGTTTTTAATCTCATCACACGTTTAGACATACTTTCACGCAATGTAACAATATTTTTGCCTGGTTTTTGTAGTGAAAAGGACTTGCAAAAGTGCGAGGATAACAAAAGGATTGCTGACAGCCTTGCCGACTATCATGGAAATACTCCCGCTTTTGTAACACACTGCGAGTCTGCGGGTAATATGTACTTTTATGATGCTTTGTTTGCGCGGTTTATGAATGATTTATGCGATGAATGTCCTAATTTTGACTATTATGGCCGAACGGAACTGTTGGTAATGCCGACTTCTAAAGGCAAAATATTGGGTGAAAATGTTCAGACATATAACTTAGAACCTTTTATTAAGTCGCATGTAGAGAGTTGTGTAGAGGAGTTTTTGCTCAAGGTTTTGCGAACCATACAAAGAAATAACGAGGGCGATTTTGGGTGTTTGGAAAAGATCAATCAAATATATAAGGAATTATTGCAGACGGAACAGGAAACAGAATCCCATAGTAAAGTGGTCATTCGTTTAGACCATGAAATAATGCAATATATGAAATGGAGCGAAAATGATGAAATTTGGTTTATTAGTTATTCAACCAAAGATGAGTTTGATGCTTTTGCGCTAAAGGGCTTGTTAGAGGCCAAAGGCAAACATGTATGGATAGCACCTGACGGTATTCCGTCAGGCCGAGACTATGCGTTGGTTATACCAGCTGCCCTTCGGATTACAAGTAGGTTTTTGGTGCTATTGTCAAAGCATTCGGCCGAGTCGGATTGGGTGAGACGAGAAATAGATAGAGCTATTAACGAAAAGAAAAAAATAGATGCTGTATTGTTAGCTGACTTTTCTATGAATGATGTGAAGCGATATGATCATCTAAGTTTTCTTTTAGCTAATATACAAATAAAATACAATATCAGTGACTTGTTTAAACCTAATGGCGAGGCGCTGAAAAGGTTATTGTGTAGTTAACAAGATTAGGTGTCCTAATATTTAAAAATGAGTATGGGGAGTTTATTAAAAGCTGCGCTTATAGGTGCTAGGACTGTAGTTGAAAAGTCTGTTGGTGTTGTGTCTCTGGTTTTGTCAAGCACAGGGATTATTTACCCTTCGCCTGCTATGACAGTTCTTAAAGATCTTATCAAAGTTGACTTTAAAAAAGAAAATTCAAGCATCGAAACAGGTGAGGCAGAATTGGAAAATAGGGACAAAGAGGTTGAAAAACTTTGATAATGTTTGCTAGAGTGAATATTGTTTGGATTGCTATCGAAGGCAAAACTGATAGTGTAAAAACAAGTATCAAGAATGAACTACTCTTCAACAAGAGGTTATAGAAGTAAACGCTTATAATAGAATCCATAAATAGTGATATCATATTCTAATATGAGCCTCCTCTAGTTACCTCGGCGAAAACTATAATGCAGAATAATTATTTAATGTTTCCATGAGCGATCCACAACTTGTAGCCCAACTCATAGCCCACGATCCTAAGGTGACGGCGCAATTCTTCTTCACGGATTGTCGTCCGTTGTTTATTAGTATTATCAGGCGTGTGTTTGGAAATCAGATAGTTGATTACGACGAGATAATCAGCGAGCTTTATGTGCTTCTCATGGAGAATGACGCAAGGAAGTTGCGAACGTTTAAGTATGAGAGCACATTGTTTCAGTGGCTGAAGACAATAGCCGTGCGGCATTGTTTGGAACTGAAACGTCGTGGCAAGGTGATAGATAATGAAAGTCAAGAGCCTCTTGTTAATAGTGGTAAGAATCTTTCGTATGTTGAAAGTTCGCAAGCCAAGATGGATGTTGAGAGTTTGCTTAGGCAAATGAATAATCAGCGTTATGCCCTTGTCATCCATTTGCTGATGATAGAGGAGAAAAGTCCAGAAGAGGTGGCAAAGCAGTTGTCCATTACGGTGGCCAACCTCTATAATATAAAGCGTCGGGCCATGAAAGCCCTCGTAGAAGTAGCACTTAAAGATAAAAGATCTTATGAACGATAATATGATAATTTCAGATGAGTTGTTGGCTGCATTCCTTGATGGAAACACGAATGCGGAAGACACGATGCGCGTACTGAAGGCTGCCGAGCAAGACGAGGAATTGCGCGAGCTGATCCGTATTGTGAGTGAGGTCGACGAAGATATGGCGGGGCGGAAGCCTGGCAAAGTTAAGGAACTTCCCATGACGGCAATGGCTGCACGAAAAAAGGAAAGCTATCTCTGCGACATAGAGTGCGAGGAGTTTGTGCTGCATCAACTCGGTATTGAAACAACCCACAAAACCCTTCTTGACGAGGCTTACCGTAATTGCTGGTTAAGGGACAAGGGAATGCCATTGTATAATATCGGTCGGTTGTTGGAGAAAAGCAATCTTGCCGTCAGCCGCCGTTATGATTCTTCCATCGAAGATGTGGTGCGTTGGTTGGAGCGTGGCGACCAACTGATAGCAGTAGTTGACAGTGCAATGCTTGAATCTGCTGCTCTCACTAACTCTCAGACGTATCCTAACCATGCTGTGGCTATTTGCTCGGTGTCTGTTGCGTCAAACGAAATAACGCTCTTCAATCCTTATACCGAAGAGGAGCTGACCACTTATCCGCTGCCTTTGTTCTTGAAGGCTTGGAAGCAGTCAAACCATTATTTGGTAGTGGTCAATACTACCGACCAGTTTGTTTACGAGCCTTATCCCATTCGTCTTGACGACGTGTCCCTCGACGATGATCTCATAGAACTGCAAGAAGCCATTGCGGAGAACGCTCACGAGATTTGGGCTAAAACCCGTACTGACCAGGGCTGGAGCTATGGGCCCGAGCGCAACGATCAAAAGAAGGAGACGCCCGATATGGTGCCTTATTGCAATCTCCCAGAAAGTGAAAAGCTCTACGATAGGGAAATGGCGATACAGACACTAAAGTTGGTGAAGAAGTTGGGATTTGAAATTAAGAGACAGTAATGGGTAAAATTATATTTATGACAGATGTCTTGAATATATTTCTTGGTGGGCAAGAGGTAGAGGAGCAGACTATATTTGGTTGCTCACATAGTAGTTTGGCTGATTGGGTAATGACGACTTGCAATTGTTTGACAGCCTTATTTGTTATATTGGCGATCTTTGTTCTGTGGAAAAGAAAAAGCCTCAGAAAAAGAATAATAAGTCATCTGATGCCTTGTGCCTTAGCAGTGTTCGTGTTAGGTGTTGTCCTGTATTTTGTCGGCTTTTGGCATGAGGGTACAGCAAACAATTGGCTTGCGTGTGCTTTCCGTTCCATAACAGCATCAATGGAGATGTTTGTTTCAGAGTCTGAATTGATAGAAGTGCAAGAAGCATGCAAAAATGACATGTTATATATGCTACTCTTCGCCACTACGCATTTCCTCGCCATCTGCATCAGTGCAGCATTTATCCTTCATATATTGGGAATACGTGCTATTTCTTATCTGAAGATGCGCATGACATGGTGGAAGCAGGAAAGGGACTTATATGTATTTCTTGATTTAAGCCAAGAGTCGGTAAATTTAGCCAAGGACATATATAATACGAGAAAGTGTGATAATAGATTTCGGATAGTGTTCGTAAAGACGCCTATGGAAGAAAGTCATTTGGAACGTTTTTCGTTCTCCCATATCCTGAGTTTTGCTGATAGCAGGAACGAAACGATAGAGGAACTTATGGGCATTAATGCCTTGTTGACCTATAGCCGCAAGAGCATAACCATCGGTATGGATGAAAGGGCGTGGAAAGAAACCGTTGGTCTGAACAATCTACGTCGTTACATAAAGAAATGTACAGGAAAGATACGTTTCTTCTGCCTTTCGCCTAACGAGGAAAACAATATCAATACAGCTGTAGCCTTGAGCAAGCGATACGAAAAGTATAAAGATGCGTGTGTGGTGATTTGTCGGGCAAATCATGACAGTATCACGGAAAGCTTTGCAAGTCCTAACCTTAAATTTGTCGACTCTGCAAACTTAGCAGTGATGGAACTGAAGAAGGACGTAGCTTATCAGCCTGTTTCGTTTGTAAGGCCGGACACCAAGACTGGGGTTGCCACCAAGCCGTTCAGAAGTATAATCATAGGCTTTGGAGAAACAGGTTTTGAAGTGTTCCGTTTCTTATATGAATTCAGTTCTTTTGTAGGCAAGGATACCGAAGAAAATCCATTCTATTGTGACATCATAGACCCCAAGGCGCAACAGATAGAAAACAGTCTGTATCTGCATTGTCCTACTGTAGAGTAAAAGGAAGAGAAAGAGAAAAACGCAAATGTGCCTCCAAGGTCGCATTTCATCACTTTCCATAGCGGAACCGTGGAAAGCAACCGTAGGCTGATAGTCGAACAGATCGAGACTACGGACTATATAGTGTTTACTGAATAATTTATAACTCTCTGATATTTAAG
>ULQE01002894.1_pt1 | contig 72137 bp, 85 predicted proteins | sample 1954171 | NCBI WGS metagenome assembly ULQE01 (sample SAMEA4835647, study PRJEB28245) | human gut metagenome | biome: gut microbiome; material: fecal sample | place: Denmark | collected 2008
AGCTATTCGGTGTTAGTCCACGAAAGGGTGCACTGGGATCTTCAACCTATGTGAAGGTTATCGCTGAACAGGGAACTTTTTACGAAGCCGGTAAAACGGAATTCGTAAACATAAACGGTGTCCGTTTTATGACCGAGTTTGATGCAACGGTAGGTGATAACGGTTACACATATGTGAAAGTGAGAAGTGCTGGAACAGGATCTCAAACGAACGTGGCCCCTAATACGATTACGAACGTAGTTCCCGAACCTGTCGGCCATAAGGCGTGTTCAAATGAATATTACGCAGTGGGAGGGAGGGATTCAGAAGATGATGAAACATTCAGGATTCGGATTAGAAATAATTTGAATATATTATCAATCGGTACAAGGGAATATTTCACACAAGTTTTCCAAAATATAGACGATAGAGTGCTGATGTTTTTTAATTTCGGTGTAAATGAGAATGCGAAATTACAATTAGCACTTTCGACTCAGAATGGCGTTGAGTTTACCGATACTGAGTTGGCAAATTTACTAGAACAAGCTGCACCATATTTCCCGCTAAGTGATAGAAATAAATATGGCGATACAGTTGAGATAGTTCTTACGAATGTGAAATGGTATAGTGTGGGTGGAAGCCGGGGTGTTGATTTCAGGGTTGAGATAGCAGATAACTATGATCCCGATGATGTACGTCGGAATATTCAAATCGCGATGACAAAGTATCTCGATTTTAGATACTGGGTACCGGGATCGAAGGTAGAGTGGGATGATTTATTAGGTATAGTGAAGGATACGGAGGGTGTTAAGTATGTCCAAGATTCAACATTTTATCCTTCTGCCGACGAGCTTGTTCCCATAAATGAGCTTCCTCGTATCAGGGGGTTTGTGATGAGAGATTTAAAAGGTGATCCAATATTTGATTCAAACGGAGTACTGTCACCGATATTTTATCCCAGTGATTATGCCGGAGACTAAGAAACTGAATACATCGACCGTCTTCAATATATACAGACCTTATATTGAGATATTAACCTATTATGACAAGGATGGGACGGGAGAATTTTTATTCTTTTTCATATCTCAGTTTGACAGGACAATGGAGGGTGAGAAGATCGGTATCGGTGATTTGGTGATGAGAGTTAAGGGAGGGGTCGAGGATACATTTTATGTTGATGGAAACGGTGATTTGATCGTTGAATCGAATAACCCCGATCAATACAAGATAGATAAGTTAGATGGACAATTAATTCAAACGGTGAATGATTAGAAATTTAGGACAGGTCGCAGCCATATATATAGGGAGTTCCGCTCCCCGCAATACCAACCTAATATGGTTGGATAACACGGTTGTTCCGTTTGTGTTTCGTGCTTATGACGGGTCAGCATGGTCGGAAATTGCTACCCACAAATGGGTTCGAGCGTATGTCGACGGGTGGCTGGTTACATTACCACCCCGGCAACTGGCGGATGATGGTGATTACATGTTGATTAATTCGAACAACGTCAATTACAAGATAACCGTAAAGGATTTCGTTAAAAGTGCTGTGGGTAATCCTCTTGATTTCAAGGGGGTAATCCGGGTGAGCGCGGATTTTCCCAATCCATCAACGTTGGAATCGGGTGATATGTACGTTATCATCACTTCACCCGCCGGGGGAACGGTAACGGATCCGTATAGCGGAAAGACATTCGAAGATTCTGAGAAGATCGTCTGGGATGAGGTCACCCAGTCCTGGGAATCTCTGGGAAAGATAGATATCACGGTCGACCTAACTACGTCATATTCAGAGACGGAAGTGACAATTCACAGCTCTGCCGGAAAGGAGACAACGATTCAGGGTGCGACAGATCAATTGGCCGGGGTTATGTTGCCAGGGCAGTATTCATGGTTACAGGCTCTATCAAATGGATCAATCGTTCCGGGAGATCCCTCACCACTCACTCCGCTCACACCGGCACATAAACATAATTATAGTGATATCGTCAATCGGTTGGTGAGTCAGCAAGGAACCGGGGAATCAACAATCGATCCGATGTCTCAGAAGGCAACGACGGATGCCCTTAATTTGAAGTTTGACAAAGCATCAGTTCTTCAAGTATCGGGTGCGGCGACGGATAAGGTCATGTCCCAGAAAGCTGTCACGGACGCGCTAAAAACGTTAAGTGATGATTTCAATAATAAACTAACCAATTACCTCCCCCTTGCCGGTGGTACAATGAAAGGAAATATTGTATTTAACAATAATTTATTTCTTAACTGGAAAGACACCAAAGGTTCAACATATCAGGTATTATCAATGAAATCTAATGATGAAATAAATATTGGTAATGCAGCTTTTCCTTTAAATTTATATTCTAAAGAAGATTTATTTCATAAGAGGAATGGTGAGAATGTTTATAGAATCTATGATGCTTATAATCTTCCAGATCCAGCCACATTATCTGGTAATAATGTATTTACTGGCAATAATACCTTCCAAGCAGGTAAATTTAATGTAGGCCCTTTTGAAGTTACAAGTAGTGGAAGTTTGTTGTCAAATATAAATACACCTGCAGGAAGTGCATGGAGCAGAAGTCTTGTATTTAGGGCTAATAATGATATCCCTTCTAGCCTTGTATTTGGAGGATACAATTCAGTTGATAATACCAGTATTGGATATGTTTATATAGGTATAGGAGATATTAATTACCAGACAGCACAATATAAATTTTATGCAAACTCACTAAGAGTTCCCTATCGATGGTCAATAGATGGACCTGATGGAAGTGCAATACTTTGGTCTCAAACATCAGAAATAGTTAATTTGGGAAGAGCAGCAGGAACCACTAAAATTAGGAGTGGCAACACTGATCTTATTCATACTAAAGGTTCAACTGAATACATTATCTGGGATAAAAGTAATTTACCTAATCCAGTTAGATATGCTTTAGATGCTAGTAATTATCCAACACTATTAGATAGTAATGGTAGTAGTTTTTCTTATATTAAAGCAGGAACTAATGGGTTATTGCCTCATTCTAAAGCTACATTAGTTAGTGGAGGATCAGGTTCCCTTGGGACTTCAGATCAGAGTTTTAATGCTGCATATATAAACAACTTACATACCAATAAAATAACTTTTGGAGAAACTGGTCCATATATAACTGGTAGCACATCTGCTACACAGTTTTTAAATGCAGAAGGAGGTACCCAAAAAGTAGCTACTGGTTCATTATATGTAGGAACAAGTTATGCTAGTGATGCTTTAAGTTTAGTACCTGCTAATGGAATTTATTCTAGAGGAATTATATATATTGAAAATGGAATAGGATTTAGAAATAGTATTTGGACAAATGATTTAACTCCAAATAGAAATTATAGTGGATATCTACAAGTATTAGATGCTTATGATGTATCTAGTGCAGGAGGCCCTACTAATTATGGAACTGTATTACAAGTAAATTCAAGAAATGCTCATTGGGCAAATCAATTATGGTTCCCAGGTGGTGCAGAAGCTAGTAAAAAAGGTCTTTATTATAGGCATATGCCTTATAATAGTACAACATATGGAGAATGGATTAAATTAGCTACTACATCTGATCTAGGTAATTATCTTCGTCTAAGTGGAGGAACATTATCAGGCAATTTAACTATAAATACAGTTGGAAGCACAACTTTTGTAATTAATAATAATGACACTAATGGATCTGAAACTTTTATGAGAGTTCTTAGAAAGGGAACTGCTTCAGCTGCAATAGGATTCAGGGATAGTCTAGGTGCTTATATATATAATTATAATTCTAACAAATATTTATTTATAGATAATGATGGATATGTTAGAGTTGGCACAACTAATGGTAGTACTAAATTAGCTTTAATTACAGATATTCCTACTGTTTCTGGATATTTGCCTTTGTCTGGAGGAACCATGACAGGTGCTCTAACTATGAACAACAGAAGAGAAAATGTTGTAGTTGATGTAGTTGCAGGAATAGGAAATAATTGGAATGAAGGTGCTGGAGCATTAAGTATTCAGGTACCTAATGATTCTGGTCAAACTCCTTTGATACTAGCTAGAAGATCTGGTGCAGCCATAAATACCACAACATTATTAGAGAGATTACTTGATATGGCACTCTTAGATAATGGTACTGTTTTTAAAGTGGGAATGTCTGGAGCAGTTGCTCTAGAATTAGAGGTAGCTTCTTTTACAAATAAAGTAGGAATAGGTAAATTATTTGGTAAACAAATAGCTACTACAGATCAAATACCATCTATACCAAGTATCTCTATATCTAATAGTGGTTCTGGTAATGCTGTAACTGCAATATCAGCTAGTGGTCACACATTAACTGTTACTAAAGGAGCTACATATTTAACATCTAGTTCTTTAAGTGGATATGCTACACAGAGCTGGGCTAATGGTCAATTTGCTTCTCTATCATTATATAATACTACTGGTAATTATACTACTATTAGAACTAGAGGAAATGAATTTTGTTTAGGAAATACTGCTGCTACTTCTGCTTCCAATCAAATGTTTGTTAATTATAGAATTCCTTCTGGTTGTACTTATGCTCCTGTTAGTTGGGTATGGAGAGCTGGTTCTAGTACTTCTTATGCTGATGGATATTGGGGTAGTTTATACATGAATGAAAATTTAGTGGCCACCCAAACATGGGTAAATAATAAGGGTTATCTAACATCACATCAAACTATATATGATTTAACATTCCAAGCTGGAACTTTCTCTGCTAAAACATTTGATCCTAATGGTGCTGCAGCTACAGTTAATATACCTACTAAAACTAGTCACTTGACTAATGATAGTGGATTTATTACTAGTTCTGCATTAAGTGGTTATGCTACACAGAGTTGGGCAAATGGACAGTTTGCTCCATTATCAAGGTTTAATACTAGCACAGGATATACTACTATAAAAGTTACTGGACAAGAATTTAACTTTGATTCTGCTACTTCTGAAATATATATGAATTATAGAACTTTATCAGGTTCTACTGCTGTTACAAAAATTACTTGGAAAGCAGGTGGTGGTGCAAATAGTACTGCATTATGTGAAGGAAGATGGGGAAATCTATATATGAATAATAATTTGGTAGCAACTCAATCATGGGCATCAGGACAATTCCCTACTAAAACAGGAACAGGTGCTAGTGGAACTTGGGGTATTAGTATTTCAGGAAATGCAACAACTGCTACTACAGCATCTAAATTAGGCTCTACTACAATAGGAGGATCAGCTAAACCTATATATTTAAGTTCTGGAACACCAACAGCATGTTCTGCAACAATAGGTTCTGCTACAGTTCCAGTATACATGAATGCAGGAACAATTACTCAATGTTCTACTACTTTAGGAGTTTCTATTACTGGTAATGCAGCAACAGCAACAAATGCTACTCAATTAGGAGGTACAGCAGCCAGTTCTTATGTAAAAGCTAATGATAATATTAGTAGATTAACTAATGATAGTGGTTATACTACACAAGAATGGGTTAATTCTCAGAATTTCGTGAAATCGACTTCAACCAAGAAGGTCACGGATATTCAGCCGGTTGACGCATTACCGGCAACACAGGCAAGTGGTGTTTTATATTTAGTTTTCGGATAGGATTATGGGAATAACACTGGGAACACTGGGAGATCTGAAGGCGGGTGCCTTTGAGGGTAAGAACCTGAAAGAAGCGTGGTTCGAGGGTGTGAAGTTGTGGCCGGTTGCCGGTATTAACACGATACTTAACCTGAAACCTTCCACCTATTTGCCCCTGGGAGGGGATATAACCGATTATTCCGGGAACGGTAACGATCCCGGTGCAACGATAGGGAACATAGAATATTACACGGCTGGTTTTAACGGAGCACCTTGTCTTGATTTAATCGGTGGGGGTGCGGCCATTCGATTACCGGCGGTGGTGAAGGGTACGAATGCGTTCACCATATCAATCTGTGCGTTCAGTATGGGCTCGTCAAGTACCACGTATGATGGTATCATGGGTGGTGTTTTGGACGGCCCGGGAACTTCCGGCCTGGGATACGCTCTCGGTTTGGATGTCGCGAACGGAGACCCGTCATCCACGCCGATGAGGTTTCAAATTTATAACGGTTCATCGAATCAGGTGTGTAAAGCGGATGTTAATAATTGGATCGTGAACGGGTGGAATCACTTGATAATGATCCTCGATGTATCATCTAACACCATTGAATTTTACTTGAACGGGAAGAAATACGGGTTGATGACACCCGATCAACATCCTCTAGGGGGCCCGGTTCAATATGATGGCCGAGATTACACCTGGGATGGTAATATCTGGTTGGGTCGGGCGTTCCGCACGACGGTACCTCCCTTAGATTGGTGGCAAGGGTATCTTCAAGAATATGCCTACTTTTCACGGGCACTCACACCCGTGGAACTGAATCTTTTATACCGGGTGTATAAGGGTAATATGTTGCCGAGTACATCGAAATCACCTTCTATCGATTCATGGGGAGCAACGAAGCCTTTCGTTTGTACGGGTGGAACGGGTACCACGGAAGATAATATCAAGCCCAATATGACCGCGGCGTCGGAAACGAATAAAATCATAACGAGTGCAATAAATGGTTTGTATTTTAGCCGGTCGATGTCTCCTGATGTTGGCGTTGAGGGGTCGCTGGGTGGGTACTCACTCAAGGCGACCGTGACCGTCAGTGGAATTACATTCCCGTATAATATAACTGGATCGATGAAGACGATCAAGAATAATCTCGATGGTAGTGGGGCATATTTACCGGTTAATAATAATGTTTTCCCGAAAGGTGATATAGTTTTTGAATTTACATTTCAGGGAGTCACCCAAAAGTTTATCGTAACGAAAACAGGTTAATTCTGTTTATTAACAAGATAGATACACAAGATGAATAATCCTTTGTTTAAAGGATTATTTTTTTTATCTTTACGGAATAAACGAAGGTATTTATGATCATTGAGAATAAAACAACGGAGAATGGCGATGTGCTTCATATCAGCACCGATGTACCCGTTTTGGGTTTGGTTTTGTTATACGGTTTCATAGATAATACATCCGGAGAAACAGCCGATATGTATTATCAGAAGAAGTTCCGCTATTCAAAGGATATAGGGACGAATTGGAGTGATTGGCAAAATCTGACGGCCGCGAACTTACAGAACGTTCCGATCAAAGAAAAGGAATCATTTTTATTCGAATATACATATGAACACGAAGGGCAGAACGGAGAACTCTACTTTAACTGGGTTCAGCTTGAAGGTGAGGTTCGTCAAGGTGATGATACGATATATTCGAAAACAGATTTCAAGCAATTTTTCGATGTTAATGATATCAATGTTCTGGGCTGGGCGTTTAACGTGCTCGAAAAATTATATGAATTGGGGATACTTCCTAAATACGTGCAAAGAGATTACACGGAGAATAGCAAGGATTTTATCGATTACTGGTTATCGATAACCCATTTTTTCGCCCTGATCGTTTACATGGCACGACAGTTTGAGGATATACCGGGAAACAACATTCTGTTCAATCTATTTCTGGAAGGGAGGGGGTTGGCGCTTTCCGGGGAAGAAACCCAATTACAGAGAAATTATCTCTTCTCGCATTACATAGATGAATTTCGAAAAAGGGGAACTCGTAATATTATAGACACGGAAGGGACGGTGAATGGAGAATTTTTGAGACTGATTAATTATAACCCGGAAGAGGAATTCATGTTTTTTAACTTGGTGAGACAAGATCTGGGTTGGTGTTGTGATTTCTCCTCGCCCATGTGGATCGGAACGGAGCAGATCGTTAACGCGATGAAAGCGTATGAATACACTGAATCGATTAAGGATATATCGAAGTATCCTGTCGTTGGTTCAGTTGATGTTTTTCAACACGGACTCTATGAATGGTTGAGGTTGGCAACATCCGTGGGGACAAACGGTATTGAAGCACCTGTTGACAAGGAAAAATTGTTGAAGATCTCGCCTTCCATACCCTATGAGATTTATTTCAGGGTGATCGCCCTTTCCGGCGAGGCAACCGCGCCCGATCACTTGAATTTCGGTGTGAAGGGTTATGATGAGAATCTCTCACCCTTGGATTTTTCCAACGCGCAGACCGGGCAGCCTCAGAATTCATTTTACGACAAGGACACCCCGCGAGTGATAAACCAGATCGGTGTTGAATATTGGTTTCGTGCAGTTATATTAAGGGCCGATGAATATCCGAATCCGAATGTGAAGCTTAACTTCCTAAACGGGACACCCTTGTTATCCCACAAGGATATGCGATATTTCACGCCCGTTATAACACAAACATATCAGAGCGGCGATAAGGCCCTTCTAATACGAGATATCAAGGTAAAACCGCTACAATTATCGATCGAGCGGGGATACTTGAGTTCGATATTACCGATAGCGACTTACTTTTATAATAATTCCGGGAGAGAGGAATCATATATTAAGAACTTCACGGAGCAATACCTTTTAAGTTACAAGAATAACGTTCTGCTACCAACTTATTTAACAGGTGTTGATATTATGTTCTTCGTTCTCACAGTTAACTGGGTTCCAACAGCCGGGGGAGTTGTTGTGGGTGCCGGGACGTACAGGGCCGGGGATATCGCGACTATCAGAATCACACCTAGTGTTGGTTATCAGATAGATTCGGTCGAGATAGACGGGGAGATGAAACCAGTTTCGAATCAATATCTCGTTTCGATGGGTAAAAATATAGTGGCGAACGTCGTGTTCAAAAAATCATTGATGAATTTTGTCACGTCAAAACGTGCGTTTTCTTTCGAGGGAACCCAGTATGATGGGAAGCTGGTTGTTGATTGGGGGGATGGTGTGACGACAACCGACGTTCTAACACATCGGTATACTGATAATCAGGCCCAACACGTTATCGTGATCAATGACGGGGACATAACGACATTGAACGTACCCGATAACGAAATTATATCGGCGAGCTTTACCAATATGCCGAACATCGGTGTTCTTAACATGGACAATAATTTGTTAACCCAGATAGATATATCATCGTTAACAAAGGTGACATCGATTTCATTGAAGAACAACAAATTATCCAATCTATCTCTAACTGCGAATCCGAATGTGAATTACTTGGATTTGGGAAGAAATAACTTCTCGTCGCTTGATTTGAGTAACCTCGTATCGTTAAAAAATTTACTTTTGAACGATAACAAGCTAACCTCTCTCAACGTTTCGTCGAATGTCGCTCTTATCAATATGAATATTGATAATAATCAACTGACATCTTTGAATCTAGGTAACGCAACGAGTTTGAAATCGATTACGGCGTACAACAATAAGCTAACCGCGTTCACGGTTCCATCATCGAACATCCTAGTCGATTTGAATATAGGAAAGAACAACCTTTCTACGGGTAATTTCACGGGGGCGGGTTACCCGAAACTCGTTACCCTGTTGATAGCGGATATGCCCGCGATGACCTCGTTAACAGTCACCGGGGTGAGTCTTCTAACGACGTTGACTGCGAGTAAGTGTCCCGCGATGACAACTGCGAAAGTGACCGACAATTCGAAATTACCTTCTGTCGATATATCCGGGTGTGGTAGTTTATTAACGGCTGATTGTGGCGATAACCCGGTTTTGACGAACGTGAATGTTTTGAATGATAGTAAATTGCAGAGTTTAAGGACTGATAATACATCGATTTCAACTATGATCGATTTAAGTACAAACAGCAACCTCGCAACTCTATCGATGGATAACAATAAGTTAACAACGTTCTCAGCCCCGTATTGCACGAAACTTGCGAATTTGAGTTTATCCAACAATCAATTGACATCGATAACATTAACGAATAACACTGAGTTGAAGAATATTGATGTTGATAATAACCAATTAACATCACTTAACCTCAGTTCTCATCCCGGCGTACGGGGATTGAACTGTTCACATAATTTACTGACGGACAGTTCGGCCGCAAGTATTGTGACAAGTAATAATCTCGTCAATGTCGATGCTAGTTATAATAACTTCACCCAGTTTACCATCAGCAATAAACCCCAACTTAAATTTGTCGAGTTACATGATTGCCCCGTTTTAAAAACGGCAACCGCGACGAATAATGCGTTGATGGAAACACTGGATGTTTCAAACAACCCCGTACTTGAAACCTTAAACGGGTATAATAATGCCCTGGAGACGGTTAATATATCGACGGATAACGCGTTGAAATTTGTTTATCTATATAACAATCAAATTCACACATTTAATTATACGGGATGTAAAAATATCGTGAATTTGAACCTGAATCAGAACTTGTTGACCTCGTTTGATCCAAACGCAATAGGTGAGTCATTGCAGGTATTAAATATCAGTGAAAACCTACTGACTACATTGAATTTAACGAACACGGTGAATTTAACGACATTGAATTGCGATAATAACAATCTCACCAATCTAACATTCACGCCGGAGGGTGGTTCAACGGCGGAGAATGTCGAGGATGTGGTTAATTCAATGACCACCCCGATCCACATAGCGTATCTGCTTAACGGAAACATGAATAAAATGAATAAGAGTTTACTCGAATTTTCATCAATTGTCGGGCAACCGCGCTATGTCGAAGGTTACGAAGAAGGTAGATCCGCTCTCCAAATGGGAAGCACTTATGCCGAGTTACCTCTGACGATGAGTTCGAATGTAACGTCAGAAGTTTCGGGTAGTTTCATGATTTATCCAACTGATGTCACTTCTTATCAGGGGTTATGTGGTGGTGTGTTTTTCGGGTTAAATACAGGACAATTTGGATGGGCGATTGGATGGGGGCAAAATACGTTCCAAAATAAATTAACGGTCGACCTTTATACGAGATCGGGGCGTCAAACCTGTCAAGCGATCCAGCTAACTCCTAATCGATGGCAACATGTCATGTTCAGATTTAAGTGGAATGGTGGCCCATGGCTAACCGAGATATATGTTGACGGTGTTAAATACACGGCATCAACAACACCCGGAGGCGACACGTTATCGTATGATGGATTACTTGGACTTACCGGAACCGAGCATATATCATTCGGCCGGGGATATCAATCAGGGTGGAAGTTGTTTAAAGGAAGAGCGCAGGATGTTATCATAACTGATAGATACTTTTCCGATAGTGATGTTCAGCGGTTGATCAATTACTATAAAAACGTTGGTGCGCTCCGTTTTCCTAAACTTGAACTTGTTAACTGTTCACATAACGAATTAACTACGTTAGATCTATCTACCATTGATTATGTGAGAAAATTCAATTGTTCGTATAATCAACTGGGAAAAAATCAATCATCAGGTCAACCTTCGATAACATTTGGAAAAGCGTTGGCAGCGGGTAATAAACTAGAAGATTTTAACGCGAGCAATAATCAGTTGAAATTTATCGATTTAGCGAATAATTCAAATTTGATAAGTGTTAATCTGAATGATAACCCGGATCTTGTTTTCGATAACGAGGGTTGGTGGGATGCGATCACGAAGGTTCAAGTCTGGCTATCATCAAACACATCGATAACAGAGTTCGGTGTTGTAACGCCATCTCTTGTTAAATTGGATTTGAGTAAGAATAAATCATTAACGCGTCTGATTATTCTGACTAGTACAAATCTTGAGTATCTTGATTTATCTGATTCAACGAATATACTGGAGCCATGGGTTTACGCATCCATGCTGCAATCAAGTAAAATGAAGGAATTGTATTTGAGAAACCTAACACAATTTAAGCCTTCGGATGCATACGATGGGATACTCCCGTTATATTTCATGGAGGGGCTCGAAGTGATTGATATCGGTGGCTCAACCGCGGTTCGAACGGAGGTTCAAAAATCTATTAGCGGTACGGTAAAATACTGTGCTAATTTAAGATGGATGTCTGTCGAGAATTGTAAACAATTGGAGAGAGTGGAAGTTTTCTCCTCGACAAAAATAGAATATTTGAATTTTGCAGGGTGTTCATCTGCTACCGATATGGTGGTTTCATCGGAGACACCTTCATATAAGGAAATTCACGCGGAGAATGCTTATATTGTCACACAGTATACAGGTAATTACAATGCCTTCCTGAATTATTTAAACCCGACAACCAGCGGTAAGTATTATTATTCAAATGATGATATCTATCTGAGGGAAGGTGGTTCAAAGAGAGCCGATGTACTTGCAAAGGGCTGGAATTTAATTTTGGTTGATTAAAAACGAAATAATGTATGAGTAAATTAAATTATAACAGAAGAACGTTTCTTTCAAAAGAGGAGCTACAAAAAAGTCAGGAGTTTCTCTCCGAACTGGGTTTCTGCAAGACCCTGTTGATGGGGATAACGAAATCATGGGGAATAGTATCATCAACTGGGGGATCGAGCTCAACAGAGCTAAGAGTGACGGCTGATTCGAATCCCGGCACGATTAAAATAGCTCCCGGGTATATCGTTACGAAGAACAAACAATTAATTACAGTGCCCGAAATACGATATCTAGAAGTTCCCAATAACGGGATACCTTATTATGTCTTTCTAGCGTATGATATCGTTCACTGGGAGGATGGGTACGTATCGGTCGATGTGAACGGAAATTTGAACGGGTTAAACACTGATTTCTTAAACGTTCTAAGGGGGCAAGGGAGTCAGGCACCGATCAGTATTAAGTTTGAGAAAGAAGACGGGTCAGATCCTTTGAATAACGGCATATACGAAGTTGTTGATGTCGTGAATGGAACTTCTGCGATTATCAATTCATATAATAGTTTGGTTGCCGAGCAGAATCTGAAAATGGTTGTTCTCGGTACATTACCCATCGGTACTAATTTCTCGGACGAGCAGAAAGAGGGGTTGTATTCATATGATAGATATAACGCATCGAAGTTATTGACTGAATCGGTTAATAGCGGGCCTCCGGCGTATGTTCAGGATATCGAATTCCTTTTAGCAAAAGTTGTTAATAATAACGGAGTGATCACGGTTAGTGATCAGGATACGTTACGTAAGTATTGGACCATTTAAGAGAAGAAAAATGAAATTGTGTTATACAACGAGTTTGAATTCGGGTCAAGGGCCTAATAGACCGAGTGGATCGATCGGCGGTTATATATCAGAGTTAACCGTGAGAAATGATGAGTTTGATAATTTATTTGGTGAGATCTCCGTGTACGGGGCATCGAAAGCTAAAACTGAATACCGGGCCCTCGTCCTCGTTAATGATTCGGATCAGGAGGCGACGGATGTGACATTATATATGACAACAGCGGGTGAATTAAATCAAGGAACTCTCCTGATCGCTCCCGTTGCCATGAATGTTGATAAGGAGGGGAGACCCGTCATGGAAAGAATCCCGGATATCTATTCAAAACCTTTTGTCGGAGATTTTCAAACGACTGATTCCGAGAATAAACTTAATATAGGGGCGATACCTCCCAACGGATCTATCGGTATATGGGTGTGCAGGCAGATAGATACCGATAATGTGATGAAAGATTATAGGGATGTGGCAAAACCGATGGAGAATAAATTGTATTGGTTTGAGAGTGTGAAGAAAGAAACCGATGAGAGTTGGCAATTAAATGTTGAGTGGAATTAAAAGATATAAAAGGAGGAAAATTCCTCCTTTTATTGTTGGCAAATAGATAAACATTGTGTATCTTTATCCTGTTAAAGTAATATTAATACCAATTAATTATGGCAGTGAAAAGATTAAATAAGGCCGAGAGAGAGGCTATTAGGAACAAACTTCTTGAACCGACTCGGAAAGAAGTGAATGAAATTCGTAAAAACATAAAAGATGAGATTTCGTCTTTTATACAAAGTAAAGCTCCCGATGAGGTGATTAAGTTTCATGAAAAATATCCCGGTTTAATTTCGAAAGATTCTGAGTGGCACGGTCCTCGTGATTTTTTCAATATTAAAGGTGATTGGTCGAGATTACCTGAACGTAAAAAAATCGAGGGGCTGTATGTCAAATCGATTGACTTTTCTGACATACCATACAGGTATGATTTTGAGAGAAAATCAAAAGCAAATATCATCGAGCTTATAGCTGAAGATGAGATTGTATTAAACAAAGTGTTCGAGCTCGTTTTAATATGGGCCCGGTTAACCTACAAGATTTTTAGCTTAAAAAATCGGATCGATTGCACGCTATCAGGGATAACAACCGAAAATTCATTGAAAGATAATTTTCCTGAAGCATACGCGGCTTATTTGGAGGTGAGGGGTCTTGAATCTACCGATTCTTGTACGAACATTGAATCTTTGAGAGCCGAATTAGGTCGGTTCAAAAAATAGGTGATGGTTCCTGTATATAAGATAATTCGTGTTTTTGAGTATTTATACCAAAGAAAGTACCTACAACCCGAATATCGTTTACCTAGAACTTCACGAAATCTAAGGATGCTCGCGAAGTTCACGAGGTTGATACCAGTTGGTAGCGGAGATAGTTTTATATGGAATTATTCCGTGTATGCTTTTTGGTGCTATGAGGGCCTCCTAACACGACGCCACATCGAATTGAATTGGATTTATAGTGAAAAAATGTATTTACGCTATAATGAAAGGACGGAGGAGCAAATATATTACCTCCAACAATACAAGGAGTCTAAAACGATAAAAAACCCTCTCAGAGAAAGTTATTCGTTGAAGCTGTCGGAGGATTATAAAAACAAACAGCGTAAAATGTATTGGAACACATCACGGGGGTATTTGAATTGTTTGGATTTCGGAGGTGTTCTTTACGATGAGACAAGTCCGTTTTGCAAGAATTGTAAATATAAAAAACATTGTTGTTAACATGGAGGAGTATATATTAAATCAGATTGAAATTACTTTTGGTGGAATGATTAGTGAGGGATTATCAATCACAACCTGTAATTGGAACGAAATATATGCTAAAGAGTAGAGGTGTTTGTCATAAATGCGGGAGGGAGACCTATATAGTGAATAAGAAGTACGGGTTATGCGGTTATTGTAACAGGGAGAGATTAGGCCGCGTGAGCGCATCATCATCATTCACACCCGGACGGTTGAATCCCACCCCTATAAAACGAAAACCTCGTAAGGCAACGGGTGAGAAGGATTTGTTTCTTAAAATATGGAAATTGAGGCCTCATTATTGTGAACATTGTGGTTGTTATCTGGGAGAAGAACCTCGAGTACAATTTTTTGCACATGTGAAGGGTAAGGGTGCTCACACGGAGGAAAGATTGAACGAGGATAATATCAAGTTATGGTGCATTGATTGTCATTACACCCATGATTTCAGATCACGCGAGGCTTTTTTGAAAAGAAAAAAGGAATAAACTTTGTTTATTGAATTTAAAATCGTATTTTTACATCATGAATGAGGAAGTTATCAAGAATATGACGGATCTCCATTGCGAAGTGTTCGGCGATCGATATATCAATCCGATATCCAACGGTGATATCAGAATAATCACGTTATTGTTGGAGATTCTTAAAAAATGTGGGAAAGAAGAAGTTTCTCGTGTTTTTGAGAAGTACAAGATGGTGAGTGATAAGGATATCGAAGAGAAATTAACGAGGTTATCGTTAAACATACCCACTAAAAAATTAGTGGGTGGGGTTTCGGTGTCAACTAAAGGGACGGCTCTTTTGTTTAGAGATTTTAATTATACCTGTATCAAGGTATCTGAGATTTTCTCGTGGGAGAAAACCGAGGATGAAAATGGGAATCCGGCCATATTGTTGAACGGAGGGAGTTTAGACGTCACGAGTCGACCGTTAATTTACAACACCGTATTATCGTATACGGATGAACACGACCGTGATGATGATTTTGATTTAATAGTAAGAAGAAAGAATGGATAATAAGTTTGTTTTGGAGGGGGTTACTCTTTCAACATTGAGAGATTGGTTAAATGAGAATAAAATGAAAACCCCCGTTTCCACGGAAGGGTCGGGTGTAGCGAAGGAATTCACTATTCACGATGTGAAAGCGTATTGCAACAGGGGTCGCCTACCTAAGTATTTGGGAGGAAATAAGATTGAAAAGGTGATCTCAAAAAAAGATCCAAGAATAAAAACGTATAATTTATTGAAAGAAAATGGCGAAAAGTAGTGTAAAATATGTAATCGTTCAAGATTATGAGACCGGGGGATTACCCGATAAAGACCATCAACCGTTCATTGATATAGCGTTATGCGAGGTGGCATGCGTTGTCGTTGATATGGAAAAGTTGGAGGTGATTGAAGAGTACCAATCGTTATTTAAGCCTCATTACAAAGATGGTCTTGTCTACGCACCTAAAGCGCTGGAGGTGAACGGTCTCACACTTGATATGTTGGACGAACAAGGAAAAGATCCGAAAATCATTTACAAGGAGATAAAAGATTTGTATGTGAAATATAAGAATCCGCGTCAGGGAGCGATTGTATGTGGACATAATTTCACGGGGTTTGACCACCCTTTCACGATCGAATTATTCAAATATTACGGTGATGATGTGTGGAAATATGTGAAATGGGTTGAGGACACGCAGAAACTAGCTTATTACTCATCTCTTGAACAGCAGGATTATAAGCTTGTGACATGTTGTAGTAATAACGATATAGCCTTGGTGGGAGCTCACAGGGCGATTTATGATACAAGATCGAACGCACAGCTTTTTATCACGTATATCAAAAAATTGAGAGGAGAAGGTGCGGTATCCCAATCAAACGTCGAGGAATCTTTCAGAGAACAATTTAAATTTCAGATACCATCATGATGTTATTATCTCCCGTACAAGAAAGCTATATAGATAACTACGTCAGGGAGATAATATCGAGTTTACCACCGAAGGCGATCCAAGAGTTACTTTCAGGTTATGAAAATGATTTGGATCGGCTTCTATCCGTGATGAGAGAACAAACATGCATCGTTACCCACATGGATAGAACTCTTGACATGGAAAAACTGGAATATCTCGCCAACGTGGAGAAGAGCATGGACCTCTCGCTACGTAAGCAGAGTTATAATTATTTTAAAACTGTTTGTCTTCCAACGTTTCGACAGGGATGGAGAAACCTTGAATGGGGTAACTTATTCCAGTTATATTTGTATAACTGCATTTTAGCGAGCCGCTCATCGGGAAAGTGTTTATCTCCCGAGACAGAAATAGTGATGGCTGATGGAACGATTCGCAAGATAAAGGATGTTTCGATCGGAGATCAAGTTATGGGGCCCGATTCAAAACCAAGAACCGTTTTATCTTTACACAAAGGTAGATCGAGAATGTGGAAAGTGAAACAAACATGGGGCATTGATTACGTTGTAAACGAGGGTCATATTGTTTGTTGCAAAAAGAAGGTTCCATCTCGATATGAAAAACGTATTGGGAAAGATATGCGCTGGAAAACCTTTAATATTCCCGTTGAGGAGATCCCCTCTATGCCAGGGTACACTCAGAGAAAAATAATGGGGTATAGAACGAAGGGGTGGGACCTTCCTGAAAAAGACCTTCCTGTTGATCCGTATTTATTGGGGTTGTGGTTGGGTGATGGTTTATACACGGAACCCGTAGTAACAACTATTGATCATGAAATAATTGAATATTTAAATGAATTTTGTGAGAAAAACGGTTTTATTTTGTCAAAACATAATTCAAATAAATATTCATATCGAATTATTGAAAAAGAAAGGTTATTCAAAAACCGCCTAAAAACCGCTCTTAAAGATTTAGGGGTTCTTGGTAATAAGCATATACCTGAAATTTATCTTCTTGGATCAAGGGAACAACGGTTGAAACTTTTAGCCGGGTTAATTGATACTGACGGTTCATCCCAGTATAAAAAAGGAAATCCTCGAAGTAAATATGCTTTTGAAATTGGATTTAAGGACAGGAATTTAATAGAGCAAACGCAAAGACTTGCTCAATCATTGGGATTCAGATGTAATTCGATTATAACTCGGACGGCAGATGTAAAGGTGAAAACATTAAAGGGTGAAAACATCCTTCATGATTATACTCATTACAGGATAACAATTTCGGGAGATGTTGATGAAATTCCTGTGAAAATAGAAAGAAAGAAGATACCTTCAAAAATCACGGTGCAGGATAATTTATCAACCTCTCTCAAGGTTGAATGTATCGGTGATGGCGATTATGTTGGTTTTTCTTGTGACGGAGATCACCTTTTTCTCTTGAAAGATGGGACTGTTGTACATAATAGTTACGAGGGGTGTTTTGCATTCATTTTATGGAGGTTATATTCTTATGACCGACCAACCACGTTTCTTAGGGATAGTATCGACAATAAGAATCGTAAGGAAACGTGTATGATTACGAATAATGAAACACTCGGCAAGAAACACATCGCGATGATTATTTCCGAGATAGAGCAAAATGATATTCTTCGGGAGAAATTGAATCGCAACGGAAAAGCTAAGTTAGCCGCAACGTCAATCACAACTGAAACCGACTCGATCCTACATTTAAGATCGAAGGATTCAATGATTCGTGGTCTTCATGTTGGGGCGGTGGTGTGTGACGATTTACCTGATGAAAGTTCCCTTTATTCACAAGAGCAAAGAGAGAAGCTTCACGAAGTTTTTTACGGGTCAATCACTCCGATCGTGGAACCGTTCGGCTATTTATGTGTACTCGGTTGTGTGAGACCGGATACGTACGTGTTTACCGAAAACGGTTTAACTGAAATTGGCAAATTATCTCCTGTTAATATTGAAAGAGAGAAGGGGTTTTTCCCTCTTGATATGAACATTCATGATGGTGAGGGATTTGTTAACGCGACAGACTATTACGTAAACGGAAAAACCCCCACAAAAATCATAACCCTTTCAAACGGATTGGAGATTGAAACAAGTTTCATTCATCCTTTACTTAGATGTAATTCGGAAACGGGCTTATTCGAATGGGTTAACGCGAAAGATTTGTATGAAGGAGATTTTGTCGCGTTTAAGATGGGGTCAAATATTTGGGGTCGTTCTCTTGGTATAGAAGGGGAGGAGCTTTATGAAATTGGACTTTGTATAGCGGACGGTACGTTGGATTTAAGCGGTTATGGAAATAGGGTTATAATAACAAAAAAGAATCCCGGCATAAGAAATTTTCTGATTAATGAGAGAGGGTATCACCCTAAGAAAAATCACATAGGGATGTTTTTTAATAGTAAGGAGAAAATCTCCATGTGGTTGAGTTTAGGGTATCGAAAGGGGATGTATTCGCATACCAAGACAATTCCTGATAAAATCATGAGTGCGTCCGAGGAGGATGTTATATGGTTTCTTCGAGGGTGTTTTGATGGCGATGGGTGTTGCTATCACAGACATCGTTCAGATAAAGGAATAAATGTAAGTTATTTTTCAACGAGCTTTCGTTTAATCCAGCAGATTCAAATACTTCTTCTTAACATGGGGATCGATTCACGTATTGAAAAGAAAAAATGCCAATCAACTGAATTGGTTAAATCAAATAGAACAGGATATAATTTGGTTATAAGCAAAAATTCGAGCGTGAAACTATTCATGGAGAAAATCGGGTTCACTTATTCAGGAAAAGGGAAGGTTCCGCGAGAAACTAGGAGAGAATCCTCTTGCATTGATAAAGGAATACCGTTTCAATCGGTGATATTAAGAAAGATTCGATCAAAATATCCGTTGGGTAATGATAAGATGAAATTTTACGGTATGAGATCGGGGGATTTTTATACGAAAGTTCATTCTTTTAAAAGAATGAACGGACCGATAAAAAAATGGATTTTATCTTTACCTCAAAATGATCCTGATGTTCAGATTATTTTGAGTAATATGAATTTGAAGTATCATTTCGCACCGATAAAATCGATAATTGAGAGTGAGTCTTACACCGTTGATTTCAAAATCCCAATTTCTCATCGGTTTATTTCGAATGGGATAATATCACATAACACACCATATTCGGCAACGGATATTTACGGGGATTTAAAAAAAGATGGCCGATTCAAGGTATTTGAATACCCGGCGGTTTTCCCAAATGGTCAACTGTTAGCACCTGATCGTCTTACGTTTAAAAGGTTAACGGAGGAACGGAAATCACTTGGAACGTTAGTTTTCAACCGAGAATATCTAGTTGTGCCGATCGCGGACACGTCAACGATTTTCCCGTATGAATTTCTGAAAAGATCGATACGTGGGATGGAACATATCAGTTTCGCAAATGATATAGAAAGTTACCCCATAAAGTTAGTCAGGGTTGTCGTGGGGTGTGATTTTGCGATATCGGGTAATGTGGGTGCCGATTATACAGTATACACTGTATGGGGTATGGATGCGCACGGATTGATATATCTTATAAATATATTTAGAGAACAGGGTGCGAGTCATGATCTTCAAGTGAATAAACTTATTGAATTTAACGCGAGATATAAACCGAACAAATCCGTGTGTGAATCGAATGGATTTCAAAGAATTCTTGCGGGTATGGCGAAGGAGAGGGGGTTGGTTAATGTCGAGGAATTTATCACAACTGAAGGGAATAAAAAAGATCTGAAATCAGGTCTACCCTCACTATCAGCGTTTTTTGAAAGTGCACGTTTGAGGGTGCCTTACGGAGATGAAAACACACGAAAGTTGGTTGATACGATGTTTGGTGAATTTAATTCAATCGCGTTTAACTCAAAGAAAGGGACTCTTGAATCAGTTTGTGGACATGATGATATATGCATGTCATCGTTCATGGCAATACAAGATTTGAGGGAAAACAACGTACAGGCAATGATTGATTTTGTTGATTTGGATTGATATGGAAAAAATAAACGCAAATTTTTTAGGTGAACTGTTTCGGAAAATGTTTCTAAGCAAGGAAATGATGTTTATTGTTGACAGACACCTTGATTTTAAATTTATCCCCAAAGAGGAAGTGGGGTATAAATTTATTTTGAAGGATGCGAAAGAACAGTTTCACCAATATGATAAAATACCTTCACTGGGGGTTATCTCCCAAAAATATAGTGACATGGAGTCTGTTCAACTCGCGGTTGATCAGATAAAGGAATCTCAAATTGTTGATGACGAAGTCCTTTTAAATCAACTTGAAAGCTATATTCGTGACAGTGAATTTCTTCTCCTTAACAAGGCCATCGTTGATCTTTATGGTGAAGGAAAAAAAGAAGAGGCGATGAGGTTAAGCAAGGAGGAAAGTACGAGGATTTTGGAATTTTCATTAAGGGCTCAGTCGGAGATGTTTTTAGGGGTGTTTAGTGATTTTGATAAATGCCGGAAAGATTGGGCCGAAAAAACGGAACAGCAACCTCCTGTTGCATTCGGAATAGACGCACTTGATGATAAATACGGGGGAATTGATGTGGGCGACACTGAGTTATGGTTGGCCAGATCCGGGGTGGGAAAGTCAACAGTGTTACGATGGAGGGGGTTAACATCCGCGCTTACCGGGGCAGACGTTCTTCATATCCAATGTGAGGAGGCGAAAGAGAAAATACATATGAAATATTCCCAGATGTGGACCTTTAAGACGTATACCGATTTGAAGGAGGATAATTTCACCCAGGATGAGCTTGATGATTTACATAAGACATTGAAGGATATAGAATCTTATGCGAATGATATTAAAATTTACAGTTTCAAGAAATTTGGTGATGCGACCATTCTTGATGTGAGGACGATATGCCTCGAATATAAGAAATTAGTGGGTAAGTTTCCTAGGATTTTAATCATAGATTCATTTAATCTGATAAGAACGGGTATACCGAGTTTTGATAATGACCCCCGACCAAAATATAAGTTTCAAGAGTGCGGAAAAAGATTGAAAAATATGTGCGAGGAATTTGGTATGTCCTGTGTAACCGCGATTCAGACAGGTGATGTTCCTTTTGAGGTTTGGAATGACGAAGAAAAAGTTATAGATCGAAGTTACGCGGAAGGTGATAGAACCGTTGTTCAACCCTTTAGTTGGGTATTTTCCATCAATCAAACATTGGAAGAGGTAAAGCATAAAACTTGTAGGATTTTCAAGGATAAGGTTCGTGATTATGAAAATATCGATCCTGTTTTTAAAGTGGCAACGAATTACAACGCAGGGCGGTTCTATGATAGAAAGAGAACCCTGGAGGAATTCTATGATTTAAAAATTACACACACACACGGTGGTGGGAGAAAACGAATAAGATCTAATTCAAACGAACAGAAAGGGAGGGTTATGTGATGATTATTGATAAGGATGAGATAATCGCCGAGTTAAACCTCAAGCCCTTCGGCCAAAAAGGTTGGTTAAGTTCGAAAGAACCGTGCCCGTTTTGTGGGAAAGATGGTAAGAATGCATTAATTTTCACGGACGATGGGCATTCAGCGGTATTCCATTGTTTTAAATGCGGAACGAAAACAAGTATTCGTAATTATCTTATCAAAATGGACCGAAAAGATTTGATAAGAAATGATTACCAAATGTCGAAAAAAAATACTAAATTAACACCTTTAATCAAAGAGGAGGATGATATTGAAGAGAATGTTCAATCAAACACAAGACTCCCCATTGGGTTGAAACCTTTGGTCAACGATCCGTATCTGGAGAGCAGGCATTTTTTAAAGGAACACTATGAAGAATTTGAACCATCATACACTAAATCAGTTTTGGAGGATACGTTAGCTAAGCATAATTACATTATCTTCAAGATTAAGGAAGGAGATAGGGTTGTCGCGTGGCTGGCGAGGTCACGATACAATAAAACGTGGCATGATAATAATAGAACGTTATTCAAGGAAGGTATTGGCAAAATGGTTCTACGATACATGAACAGTCAGGATGGTTTTTCTCATATTCTGGGTGGGTATAATTTTATCGGGCCGGAAACAGAAACGGTGATATTGGTTGAGGGTTTGTTTGATAAGGTGAACGTTGATTATCTGATTAACCTGGGATTTAACCAAGAAATTGCATGTTGTTTCACCTTTGGTAAGAAGATAAGCCCGGGTCAGTTGGATCAACTAAGAAAAACGAATGTCAAAACTGTGATTCTAATGTATGATGAGGACGCTTTAAGGGAAAGTAAGGAAACCGCACTTCATTTAAGTAAATTTTTCAATGTGAAAGTTTGTCGGATAAAGGATAAGGATGTTGATCCCGGAAATATGACGATGCAATATTTACAACGAGTTCTGATCGATATGCAGGATCCTTTGAATTTTTATTTAAATAACCTAGATAAAACGATATATGATACCTCAGAACGGAAAATTAACGGTAAGGGAATATTTTGAACAATTGGAGTTGGAATATTTCTCATATTTATTCAGGGCCTTGGTGTACGAGGAACCTTGTTTTATTAAAATGTGCAATGATATTTGCGAGAAGAAAAAGGCTAAGATAATGAAAATCTCGCATCAATATCAATTACGTAGTATTTTCAAGGATAGTCAAGAATACCATCGCATGTTGAAGGATGTGTTCCTTCAGCCGTACGGGATGCCGAGTTTGAAATATGATCCTTTAAAAAACAGTCCGGTGATATATGATAGATTTTACGCATTTAAATCAGGGAGAAAGGTAAGGTATCAGGGTGAAGTGTGTGTTGTGAAGGAGAACAATCCCAATTGGGAAAAAATAATCGTCACAACACCGAAAGGAGAAAGTATACCATTACGCTATATAGACGTAGAATTGTTGGTTGAAGATTTGTTTATTTGATAAACATTGTGTATCTTTATGGTGTTGATTTAAAAATATTGATAGTATGATAATTAGAAAATTGTTTAAGTTTGAGGGAAGTCATATTGTGAGAAATTGCACATCGGACAGATGTTCACATTCAATTCACGGCCACAGCTATAAGGTTGAGCTATTTTTGACCTCGGATCGTTTGGATAACGCAGGGATGGTCGTTGATTTCGGTCTTCTTGGTAATTTTAAAGAAGTCGTTGATTTATTCGATCATACTCATTTATTATGGGCGAAAGATAACGAGGTTTATAAAAATTTCATACAGGCTATGAATGATAGGTGGATAATTTTACCCTGTAATCCCTCCGCCGAATTACTTTCATCCATGTTTTTCGCTTGCTTTGAATCGATATTAGAAAAAACAGAATTTAACAATGGCGAGGGTAACGTGGTTGTGCAATCAGTGAGAGTTCATGAAACGGACACTGGTTACGCCGAATCAGATCGAAATGATTATGATAGATACTTGGAAATGTATCCCGAAGAAATAGAAGTTAGCCCTTCGTTGGCAAAAACTGAGATTTATCATAAACTTTTTCGGGGGATTAAATTCGTGAACCCAAAGGTTGAACTACAGGTGAAATTATGATAACGAAAAAGGAATTAAATGATCTCGTTGATCACTATGGGTTTGATGAAAGTCTGGCATTTGAACTTTCATTACCTGTGATTGATTTAAGGGTGAGCGGGTATGGTGAGATGGCGGACGAGCTTTATGAAAATCAACTTGACCTTGTTAAAGAGATTGCGAAAGAACGGAGATTCTCAGAACTGGATCTCGCTGAGTTTATAGAATTGTATAACGCTTATTTATGTTAAAAATGGATTATTCAGAAATTCAACCGATTATTGATTTGCATACCTGCATACAAGGAGAAGGTATGAAGGTAGGGGTTCCCCATATTCTTATAAGAACATCCGGGTGCAACTTGAGATGCACTTTTAAAGGGAGTATATGCGACACGGCCTACAGCTCGTGGAACCCGGAAAAGGGTAAATATTCATTGAACGATGTCGTCGATATCATAATCATGAACCCTCAGATAAAATGCATGCTTATCACCGGGGGAGAACCGACCCTTCATCCCGAATTGTTGAAATCGTTGATCGCGATAGGTCGGGCTCATGGGTTAAGCATAAGCATGGAAACGAACGGAACCATCCCGAGAAGCGATGTACTGGACGGGGATACATACGTAGACGTCGTATCGATCTCACCTAAATTGAAGAGTTCCGTTCCGAGTTCGGGCGAATTCGCGGAGAAACACGCGAAAACGAGGGAGAACATCCCCGCTATAGTGTCGTGGATCATGGAATCGAAATTTTCCCAGTTGAAATACGTGGTGTCCTCGGAGGATGATATAAAGGAAGTTGAAAGGCAGGTTCAGAAAATCAAGGAGGAAGTAACCAACCTAGATCCCTTCCAACCGTTAATAGTTTACTTAATGCCCGAAGGGGATACCGAGGAGAAGTTGGCGGAGAAAAGGAAATGGTTGGCACAAAGATGTATAGATTTGGGCTACTTCTACTCTGACCGTTTACATATAATAATCTTCGGAGATAAGAGAGATGCTTAGTTAAAAACGAGATAAAACACGAAATATGAAAAAAATAATGGCAGGAGGGAACGTCGTTCTTTCCGATGATGATAGAAACGAGATGTTGGCAAGGGCCACCGAGGCGTACGGTAAGTTCTTGGAGGCCCTGGGGTATGATTGGAAGAATGACCCTAACATGATAAAAACACCGTACAGGGTTGCGAAAATGTTTGTCAATGAAATCACGTCAGGTGCGTATTCCGCACCCCCGAAACTGGCGGTGTTCCCAAGTTCAGGATACTCAGGTATGGTAATTGAACATGGGATCGAAGTGAATTCATTGTGTTCACATCATTTACTTCCGTTCACAGGCTTCTGTAGTTTGGCGTATATTAGCAAAGAAAACGGTCAAGTTATCGGTCTTTCGAAACTAAACAGAATAGTTCACTGGTTTGCCAAACGACCCCAGTTACAGGAGCAATTAACCCGGCAGATTCATGATTATTTGGTTAACGTATTCGGCGATACGGTACTGGGCATCGCAGTTTATATTGAGGCGGAACATATGTGCGTGAGCATGCGGGGCGCGGAAGATAATAGTACGATGACAACCCACTATTGTTCGGGGGCGTTTTTAACAAATGAGATGAATAGCCGAGATGAGTTTTTAAGAGCGATACAGATTTATAAACTCGGGAGAAAATAAAATATGTCGGCGATAAAGAAAATACGGAAGGAAATTAAATGGGTGAGCGTGGGTGACATACGCTGCCACCCATTGAATCCTCGAAAAAATTCGAAATCCGCGAAAATTGTTGCAAAAAGCATCCAAGAATACGGATATATCAATCCTATTGTTGTTGATGAAGAAGGAACGATACTTGCGGGAAACACGAGATTCAAAGCGTTACAGCTACTTGGTGTTGAAGAGTTTGATGTTTTAGTCGTTAGTGGTTTAACTGACGAGGAAAAGGTTGGTTTTTTGGTCGCTGATAATAAAGTTGGTGAGTATTCCTCGTGGAATTATGCCGGGCTTCAGCGTCTTGTTGAAAAATCAAGTAACAAGGATGCGATGAAAGAAATCGGTATCACAACTCTTCAGGATAACAAAGATGAACTTGATAAATTAATAGCGGGTATTGATTGATATGTTTGAGAAACCTAAAAAAAGGCTTGTGATGGGATTGGGTGGTGGTCTGGTGTGTAGTTGTAGGTCCGATAAAGTCTTGGAAAAACTTTTGCTTGCACATGATAACGATTACCTGATTTCAACCGTCGATATGACCGCCGGGTATATTAAATTTATTCAAACCGTTGTTGGAGGCGATCGGATATGGTTAGATTCTGGCGGTTTCACACTATTCAAAAAACAGAAGAAATTAGGTGAAAACAACCCCGATTTTTGGAATGAATGTGAGAAAATGAAGAAAAAGTTTCTTCGGTTTCTCAAAACGTATCGGTTTAAAATGTGCTTTGAACTTGATAATGAATATTTTAGAAAGGATGATGATTTATTGTCACCCAAAAATTACCTGAGAGATGAGATCAAAGAAATAACGGGATATTATCCCGCACCGGTATTTAAAATGCATCAGGGTTTTCAATACTGGAAGGATCTCTGTGACTCACCCCTCTACCCCATCCTTTCGATAGGAGGTCTGGCTCAGGGTAGGGAATGGCATGTGTACAGGGATGAACTGGGAAAGATGATGAAGTACGCTCGCGATAAAGGGAAATACGTTCATCTTCTGGGATGTTCAAACGTTGAAACAACCCGGTTTGTCATGCCGGATTCGGTCGATTTCTCTATTTTCAGGTACGCCATCAATATTGAGAAGGCACGTAATAATTTTTTAAGGAAAGTGAATGAGGGTGTGATCGTTCCGGGTCCGGATGTATATGAAAGTGCAGGTCCGGATTTATCAGGGCGAATACCGTATCATTATTTATGCCGGGATATCGTTTTGTATGCGTTCGCGGATGCGAAAGCGAGAGAGTTTCTATATGAGAAACAAAATGATGAAACAATTGTATAGTTGAATTTTAATAAATTAAGGATTATGTTAAACGGAAAAGAGTTACACAATGAAGGTGTTATCGTTAATCATTTAGAAGAAAATTTAACCCAGCATGGGTGTGACATTAGGCTGAGAAAAGTGAGCGTCGTGAAAGGGCAGGGATTCATACCACGTGAAGGTAAAACAATGTTACCCTCATACGAAGAAATTCAATCTTTTCCTGATATAAACGACAACGAGGTCTGGCATTTATCTCCAGGGTATTACATGATTGATTTTATTGAGGGTTGCAATATACCTAAAAACAAAATGGGTCGAATAGTACAGAGAAGTTCAGTCGCCCGGTGTGGTGCGTGGATTTATTCATCAATTTTTGATGCAGGTTTTCATACTGATTCAATGGGTACGTTTATGGAGGTATTTCATCCAATTACAATCGAGAAAAACGCTCGGGTCGCACAATTTTACTGCTATGATTGCACGGATGTAAACGAGGAAGATTTATATAACGGCCAATATCAAAACGACAAACAGAGAAAATAATCTCTGTTTTTGTTGATAATTCGATACACTTTGTGTATCTTTATGGTGTTAGAAATAAATTAATTGTTTAAAAATGATTATATCAATTTCAGGTGCTCAATGCACAGGTAAGACAACGTTAATTGAGGCGTTGAAAAAGGAGGAGTGTTTGAAGGGATCTCTCTTTATGGGATCTCCTTCAAGGAAAGGTAATGATCGCGGCATAAAGATTAATAAGGAAGCGGGTATTTATGATCAACTTTGGATCGCAACTTCGTATGTGAAAGAAATTATCGAGTCAGCGATGTCAGCGCATGATCATATTATTTCCGATAGATGTTTATTAGATGTTCTATGCTACACGGAGTATAACCGGGACAGGTCATCGAGCGAGGATAGGCCTCTCTGGGATGAAATGGTTGACACGGTCACCCAACTTCTATTTCATATAGAGCCCCTTTACAGCCATCACATTGTACTGAGGCCGGAGTTTAAAATCGTGGACGACGGAGTTCGGTCAACCGATGAAGTATTTCAAAAGGAAATCGATCGTTTATTTGAGAAAAACGCGCGTATGTTACAAGACTTCGCACCACGAGGGATACACTATGTGAGCGGAAGTATTGACGAAAGAGTTTCCCAGGTATTGGATATTATGGAATTTAATTACAGATTATAAAATGAAAAAGGCGATTTTAAGTTTATCGGGCGGATTGGATAGTACGTGCTTGCTCATGTATTTACTTGCTCATGATTACGAGGTAAGAGCGTATTCCTTCCAATACGGACAAAAACATTTCATCGAATTAGAAAAAGTTCGGTTAAATATCTCAATGTTACAGGACAAGGGCTTTAAGGTAAGTCACCAGATTATTGACCTGAGTGATTGCTTTAGTGAGAGTAATTCATCGCTCCATATTGGTGGTGAGGCAATTCCCGAAGGTCATTACGCGGATGAAAATATGAAATCGACCGTGATTGAAAATAGAAATGTGATTTTTTCTTCAATCATCTACGGAAAGGCTTTATCGTGGGCAAATAAAACACAGGATAGCGTAAACGTGTTTTTGGGTTTGCACAGCGGCGATCATGCAATTTACCCTGATTGCACCGAAGCGTCGCGGGTGGCATGTGAACATGCGTTTAAAATTTCAAATTGGGGTGGTGAAAGGGTAAGCTATGAAGCACCGTTTAATTACATGGATAAGGCTGGCGTTCTTAATGAGGGTGTGAAATCCATGGTTATGATCGGATTTAACGATTATGAGATTAACAAAGTACTATATAACACGCATTCATGCTACAATCCTGATTCTGAAGGTAGATCATGTGGAAAATGCGGTACCTGCATGGAAAGAAAAGAAGCGTTTGAATTAAACGGGATGACAGATCCTATAAAATATCAACACAATGATTAAGATAGCGCATGAAGCACCGTTATCGATTATGAATAAGGTTCAATCGATGACTGATTATGATTACGCACTTGTTCACTTGTTTGAGGATCCCGATATAGGTGGCGATTATTTCGAATTTTTCATTGACGCGCTCGTTAATAAGGGACGCGAAGTTATCCTTGATAATTCCGTGTTTGAATTGGGGCTAGCGTTTGATGCAGATAGATTTCGTTCATGGGTTAAGGCATTGAAACCAACCTATTACGTTTTGCCCGATGTTTTGAGAAATGCGAAAGAAACGATGAGAATAGCGAGAACGTGGGCGAGAATACCATGCAGTTATTCAATCGGTGTTGTTCAGGGGATAAGTTGGAATGAACTTGTCGAATGCTATAAATGCATGGTCGAGTGTTGCGATATGGTTGCGCTACCTTTCAACTTACCCATTTATTTAAGTCTCGCGGCTGATGAGAATACATCGAAGGCATATTGCAGGGGAAGAAAAATGTTCATTGACCAACTCATCCAACACGGTGTTATGGATTGTGAAAAGCCGTTGCATTTACTGGGCACAGTATTACCGCAAGAAGTTTGCCAATATAACGAGGATAAGTATCATTTTATCAGAAGTATCGATACATCTAATCCAGTTATTCATGGTTTACACGGTGTAAGATATACGGATAGCGGACTTGAAGAAAAAATTCCCGTGATGCTTCATAAGATGGTGGGTATCGATGTACAACAATCTCAATGGAATGACATAAAATTTAATATTGAAAAGTACCGATTTTTTGCTGGATTCGTTGGTAAATAAATAAACATTGTGTATCTTTAGACATTGAAACAATGAAACAGTAACAACTTAAAAACAAGAGATTATGAAAAAGTTTAGTGAAATGACCCGTGAGGAACTTCGTAAAGAAGCATCAATTCGTGGAATTAAAAATTATATCACAATGTCTAATTTAAAATTAATTGAGACATTGGAAGAATATGAGGCTCGAAAGAATTCGGTTGCGGATCAACTGGGTCAGGATGTAAAGAGCAAGTGCGATCAGGCAACCGAATTTTACGATCAACTGGCGGCGTTTGGCGCATGCGATTTATACGCCAGGGTTGACGCGATTGTTGATGATCGCGATATGAAGGATCTTGAAGAGAGTGAGTTGGATGCGATCCTTTCATTCCGTGAAAATTTCAACCCGGATGATTTCAGGAAGCACACAGTTGAAACGGATAAAAGTGTGGATGAAAAACCGGCTGAGAAGAAGGCGAAGAAACAGTCAGTGACCGGGAAGAGAAACGGTGTGATCTCTCTCAGTAACCCACTATTACCTCAAATCAAACAACTTCTTTCTGAGGGAAAGAAAAAAGCTGAAATAGCAACAATTCTTGGAAAAAGCAACGTGTATATTTACAAGTGTGTTAAGGCAATTGAGGCATCGAGTTGTGATTCCAGCCAGGGCGAGATATAAATTTGAATTTACGGGGCCCCGTAAAAGGGTTCCCATTATATTTAAAATATGAAAGAACTGTTATCGTATCTCGATCGCAATGGATTTATATATGATATTTCCGACCTGGGTATTATCACAATGGATGGTGATACATATGAATTATCAGGGCCCAATGTCGACGGACTTCTGTTTGATCGAGGGTTTAATTACATAGGAACACCCATCACTGCGAATAATTACATCTATAAGTTCGGCCGTCTGTATTACACTTTGAGAAAGGGTAATGAATCGAAAGTGAAGTTGAAACTCTTGAAATATATCGGTAAGGTTGATAGTGATTTACCGACCGAATCATTTCTGGGAGTGAGAGGTCCGTTTGAATTATTGAACGGAACCGGAGATTATGGAGATTGGTGTCGAAAAGCGAATTTTTTCGGTGTGAGTATTTTGGGTATCTGTGAGAAAAACACACTTGCGGGTGTGCTTAAATTTCAGTTGGAATGCCAGAAACACGGTTTGAAACCGGTGATCGGTGAAACCGTTACCGTGTTCAATCAAAAGAAAGATCTTCTGTACGATGTGAAGGTTTACGTCGTGGATGAAACAGGGTGGATGAATCTTCTTTCCATCAACAAGGAAATTAATGTCGATAATAACGTAAGGATCGATGAGGAGAGATTTCTGTCATTGACAAAGGGGTTAATTATTGTGATTGACCCGAAGAGTTTGCAATTTAAGGATGTACCGAAAGAATTTGAGGGCGCATACTATCAACTTGATTCAGTTAGGTTTGATTCAAATGAAAGGGATAAAACATACCTTCTAAACCTTCAGGAGTATTTCCCAAGTTCTATGTTACCCACAAATATCTGTGACGCGTATTATTTGGACCAAGAATATTTCTATCTGAAAAAAGCGTTGAATTCATCCGCGGGTATAAGTAACGATTTTTCAAAAAATCAATATTTCAAGTGTAACGAGGAATATTTGATGGAGATTAGAGAATTATTCTCAGCCAATGACCAGGATGTTATGCTTGATATCATCGGATTCGCGATCGAGAACACAAATGATATCGCTGAAAGGTGTAGTAATTTCAAGGTCGATCTATCACAACGTCATCTTCCTAAATATAAAATGACCGAGGAGGAGTTCAAGAAATATGATGGATCAAAAGTTGATATGCTTATATCCTTGGTCGCGGATGGGTTTAATAGCATGGGGATAAGTGATGTTGATGAACAAGAGAAGTATCTTGATAGACTTGAAACGGAAATAGATGTAATTAAATACGGAGATGTTGTTGATTATTTCTTGATACTTTGGGATATCACCCAATGGTGTAAACGTCAAGGTATACTCGTAGGGTTCGGCCGTGGATCAGCTTGTGGCTCCCTCGTTGCCTATTTATTGGGTCTGACGCACATTAACCCGTTTGATTACGATTTGCTATTCGAACGTTTTCTGAATAAAGGTCGTATCGGTCAACAAGTTGAAGTGGACGTTGTAAAAATCACATTCGATAATAATTTAGATATAGAGTTGGATTTTGATGATAAAGTGTGTATTTTTAGATCGGGAGAAAAATTAGATATAAAAGCTCAAGATTTAAAAGATGGAGATAGAATCGTTAGTGTCGGATCAGGAGATATTAGCAAAATGCTCGAACGGACAAAGGAATCCGTTTAAGGGTGACAATAACCTTTATAATATTTTGTATAAAACAACCTGTATGGTAAACGGAAAAGTATATGTTGGGGTTCATTCATCAAAAACAGTGGAAGATTCTTATATTGGTGGCGGAATCAAGACGGATTACTCCACCGGTTTAAAAGATTACAAGGACCCTTTATCAATGTCATTAGGTAATTGCGTGAGATTGTACGGGGTTGGTGCGTTTAAGAGAGTGAATTTGTTGTATTTTAATACCGTAGATGATGCATTGATTCAGGAAAAACGTGTAGTTGATCATCAGTGGGTGAGAGATCGACGAACACTAAATTTAAAAATTGGCGGTATTAAGCCGCCGAGACGAGTGGGTGAGAAAAATGGTAATTATGGGAATAAATGGTCCCAGGAAATGAAGGATCATATCTCAGTAATCCGAAAAGACCGGGGTGTTGCGAAAGGGAGTCTTAATCCGAATGCGAAACCGATTGTGATGATAAATATTTATACTTTAGAGGTACATAAATTTCTATCTGCTTATGACGCACAAAAAACATTATCACCGAGTGGTAATCATGATACATTACTTACTTTTCTTCAGAAAGGCAAGCTATTCGAAAGGAAATGGGTTCCTTTATATACGGAGGTGTATTTAAGAGAAACAGATATAAGGAGAAAGGTGATGTCTTTTATTGAAAAATCTAGATTTGTAAAACAGATAAAACAAAATTTGAAATGGAATATATAGTTAAATCAATTAAATTAGAAAAGCGGCAGCGAATCAAACACGGTTCGCTGCCAGACTAAGGGACATCGATACTGATTTCGAGATGGCGAGAAGACCGGAAGTTAAAAGATACATGGAGGAGCGTTACGGTGCCGATCAAGTTTGCTCCGTGGGAACCTACACGACTCTTCAAGTCAAGGCCGCCGTCAAGGATCTATGTAGGTTGAAAGGCGTCCCCGTCGCAGAGGTAAACTCATTTACTTCTAAAATAGATGGTGTGAAGGATTTTGATGATTTATTCAGAATCGCCTGTCAGAAAAAAGATGTCGCGAATTTCATTAACAGAAACCCGGAGATCATCGAGATGGTCGGCTTGATACAGGGTCAACCCAAGGCGAAATCGATTCACGCGTGTGCCATGATGATCTACCCAGATGAAAAAGACATGTATCATTGGAATCCGATTCGCCGGCAGGGTGATATGTTGATCAGTGAGTGGGAGGGTGGTGAACTTGACACCGCGGGTTTTTTGAAAGAGGATATTCTGGGAATCTTGCAGTTAAGTAAGTTCGGCGACATATTGAAATTAATCAAAGATGATACTGGTGAAGAAATCAACCTCTATGAATTACCCCTTGATGATCCGAAAGTTTATTCGTATTTTCAAAGAGGGTGGAATGGCGATGTATTTCATTTCGGTGCGAAAGGATTAACCGGATATTGTAAGATGTTAAAGCCCGATAACATAACAGAGCTTGTAAACTGTATTGGGTTATATCGACCGGGGGTTATGGAGGGAAATTTCCATAACGAGTATATCCTTCGTAAAAAGGGTGAGAGGGAAGTATCATTTAGAAAAGGGGCGGGAGAAATACTTCAAAGTAGCCGGTATATCATGATATGGCAGGAACAGACAATGAAAATGTTCCAAGTGTTAGGAGGGTTTAATCTTGTTGACGCGGATGGCGCACGCCGGGCGATTGGTAAGAAGAACGTGGAGAAACTTCAACCCTTCAGGGAAAGATTTTTGAAAAATTATATCGAGAATTTCGGTGTTGATCAAAAATACGCGGAAGAGACATGGAAGGAAATTGAGAATATGGCTGATTATCAGTTCAATAGATCCCACGCGGTCGCGTATGCAAACACAGGATATGCGTGCCAGTGGCTAAAAGTGAATTATCCGTTGGCTTTCTGGTCCGTTGCGTTCTCCTACGCTGATGATGATGATTTCCCCGTTTATCTACACGAGATAAATGAAATAGGAAATATCAAGGTGATCCCCCCTGATATTAATGAATCGACGGATAAGATCAAGACAGATTTCACTGATAAAAGTTTGGTGTGGTCAATCTCATCAGTGAAACAGGTCGGCGAGAAGGCACAAGCGGAGATCATGAAGGAAAGATCAGAGAACGGACCTTACTTTGATTTTGATGAATTTTTAGACCGACATTCACAGAAAGGAAGTGCCGTTAATAAAAGTGTTATAGAAAATTTGATTTCATGCGGTGCTTTCGATAAGCTCGAATCAATATCAAACGTTATAGACAGGATAAAACTTATAAAACGATACAGAACTGCTAATAAGGTGAAAATCGACAAGGAGAAAGATGTGTTTGAGTTGAATCCCGGTAAAGTGAAATTAGAGTGGTGGCATAATTTGAGGCAGAAGAAACTGTGCGGCTTGGCGTTTTTCAATTATTCAAAATTATACTTGGATTATTTCAAGGAGATGATCGGCGATTCAGAATATCCTTTCAAAGATTTTTCTGAGATAATTGATGATCCCTTGGAAACGAAAAGTTATAATTTAACAGCCGCGGGTTATGTATATGAAATCGCGATAAAAACTGGAAGAAAGGGGGATTACGCGATCATTACGCTTGAACAGAATTACCAATTTCGAACAGTTGTTTTCTGGTCCAATGAATATGAATCGTTCGAAAATATTTTGAAAAATTGCAAGGATACAATTCTGTTCATGAACGGCCGAACAAACTGGGATGAGAGGAACCAACAAATGGCAATTTACGCGAATGAAAACACGGAAGTGTTGGTATTAACGTAACAGTTATTTTTGATTGTTGTGATTTGATTTTTAAATCGGTATCTTTAAATTACGAAAATAAGATGAGATGAATACTGTTGTTCATATAGGAAATAGGCCTGTTGTGCTGATATCGGAGGATTCGGAAGATGAAATAGATATTGACACTTTGTGCAGGATCGATCATGGAAATTTGTACGGCGAGATAGTGACCGTTTCAGCATTGTTGAACAAGGTGGGGATCTGGAAGGCGGAAGCAGAGGCGCTATACAATAGGAGTAAATTGAAATGTGATATTTACGAGGCGAATTTTCGCAAGGATATCCGTATCGAAGCGAATAAAAATCAAGGAAAGTTTAAATTCGGTGATGATTATATCAAATTAACGGAGAAATCAGTTGATGAAGCTATCTATACTGACGCCGAATTTCAAACATTAAAGGATGATATGATTGAGAACCAGCGGATGTTGAATATTTTGGATTCTTGGTTCTGGGCGATTAATGACAAAAGTAAGAAGTTAAGCTCGATAGTTCGACCCGTATCACCGGAGGAATTTTTATCCGAACTAGTTGAATCAAAAGTAAACACATTTTTAATCAAGAAAGGATTGTAGTATGGATTCATTAATAATTGAGAATATTGAGATCAAACCCTGCCCGGGTACTCTTGGTAGATATGATGTGTTCGAAATAAGAAGCGGAGAGAAAATCAAGGAATCATATTCGAAAGATTTAGCATACGGTGTTACCTTGGAAAGGGCGATATCCCTCGCGGTTGAGAGGGTATCATTTGATACGGCCAGTGATTTAAGTTCATTGTTAAATAAATATCATTTATTGAAGGACGAATTTTTAAGTAAATTATCAGAGTTAGGTAAAAAGATTAATTAAACAGTTTAAAACGTAAAGTTATGGCATTTGACAGAAGTAGATTTAAAGCATCAAGTTTTGAGACTATTCAGAAAGAGGAGCAGAAACAGAAGGAAACGAATAAAACATTTTATCAAACCGATGGGCGACGAGCTCCCTTTTACACGATCAGTGACGGACGAAACTGGCTTCGCGTGCTACCATCATCAGACCCGGAAACAGCGGCTTATGTTGCGATGCGTACAACGCAGTTGCCCGTTTTAGATGACGAATGGGAAAACGGTGAGAAAACAGGGCGGAAAGTGATGAAGAATAAGAAAATTTTCATTGCAACAACCCACTGTGACGCAGTTAAGGAATCCGGTCTTCAAGATCCCGTTGAGTTCTACATCCAAAAGGTGTTTGAAAAAGCGGAAGATTTTCAGGATGAGAATGATAAGAAGAAATTCTTATTTCCGATACAGGGTGGCGGATCAGGAAAGAATTGGAAACCTGGGTGTATCCCTCAATCAACCTGGGTCTGCTACGTGCAGGATGCAAAAAGGGATTTGTACCGTCTCGAATTAAGAACAAATTGGTTCAATTTATTGCACAAGAAATCAATCGAATTGGCGGAGGAGTGCAATAAGGTATCCTTAGATATGTTCTCATCACCTGATGATGGTTTCCCGTTGATTATTGTGAAAGGAACTAAAACACAGAACGGAAAGGAAAGGGTTTATTACGATGTTGAGGCAGGAAAACCCACGGTTGGACAATCATGGGAAGATTTTTTTGAAAAATGCAAGATCTCCGATTCGGAATTAGAAAGATTGGCGGGTCAACCATCTTTGAAAGAATTATACGTTGACTGTTACACAACCCGTGATCTGAATCTCGCGCTAGAGGGGTTGAAGAATCTCGAAGCGCAACACCCGGAGTTCGACGTGTTGAGTGATCCAGATTTTGAAGAACTTGTAAGTAAGTTATATGAAATCGTTCCGGAACCGAAACAAGTTGCCGAGGATGAGGTCGAGCAGGCATTTAAAAAAGAAGAATCGAATGAAGTGACACCACTGAAGATGAAAAAAATGCTTCGTGAGTATATAGCATCCAATTATTCCGATGAAGGGTACACTTTACCGAATTTATCGAAAGAGGATCTTGTTAAGTGGTATCAACTCGCGATGGAGGGGGAAGAATTACCGTTTGATGAAATAGAGGGGGATGAACCCGGAGTCATGGATGAAGTGCCCAATGCATCACCGGTAACCGAAAAAAGAGAGGTAAAACAGGAGGATACAGGTGTTAAGGTTCACGATCCGAAAGATGTGAAAGCTTCTTTAAGAAACATTCTTAATCGAAAAAAATAAGAAAGGGGTAACACCCTTTCTTTTATCAATATGAAATATGGATAAGGATAGAGTCATAGGTGTCATCTCAACGGATTGGCATCTACAACAATCTAATATAGCTATCGTGAAAGATCTTATCGATCAGCAGATCAAACTTGCACAACAACATGATTGCAAGACATTGCTCTGTTTGGGAGATGTGTTCGATAGTAGGATTTCACAGAGAGAGGAGGTTTTGAATGCGTTCACGGCGATACTTGATATGATCAGGGAGAATCATATGATTCTGGGTTGTATCCCTGGAAACCATGACAAGACCGATTATAAAAGTGATAGTAGCTTTTTGGATCCGTTTTATCACCACCCAGCATTTCACCTTCACAGAACCGAGGAATTAATATCAATTCAAAATCTAACGGTAGGTGTTATGCCGTTTTATGACACTGAAATGTGGTTGGAGAGGTATGAGAAGTTGAGGGCAAGGATCTCCGAGAATGGTATCGCGGCATCAGCACCCAAGGTATTGTTGAGTCATACCGCGTTAACGGGAAGTGTCAATAATGATGGCTCAAAAGTCACAAGCAAGATCACACCTAAGTTATTGAAAGAAACCTTCACGAGGGTTTATCTCGGACATTATCACAACGCCCAGGAAGTATCACAGGGAATATATCACCTATCTTCGATAAGGCAGAATAATTTCGGCGAGGATCCGGAAAAAGGCTTTTGGTTGCTACATGATGACGGGGAAGTGATTTTTGAGAAAGCACGGTTCAGGGAATACCGTTCATTCAAGATTGACCTAGATAACATATCGAAATCAGAACTAGTTAAACTCGCGGAAGAGCAAGACACATCGAATTCAAACGTGAAAATTGAATTTATCGGATCTGAAAGTAAACTTAAATCACTTGCCGATGAAATTTTCACGGAGAAGGGTATTATTGTGAAGAAACGGAGAAAGGATATAGAGTGCGATGTTGTTCCCGTTAACGGAGAAGAAAATAATCCGGTGTCGAAAGCAAGCATGAAAGATGTGTTTAAAAAATTCTGTGACGAGAAAAAATATGATTTTAACGCGGGATATAATTTCCTGAAAAAATACGTTGAGTGATGGATTTAAAAAGTATGATTGCCGGAATTGAGAAAGAGTTCGGTAAGGAAGCGATATGTGGTAGTTACATAGATGTTGAGAGAGTATCATCAGGTTCGTTGATCCTAGATAGAGCGTTAGGTGGGGGTTACGGACTGGGTAGGCTGGTTGAAATATTCGGACATGAATCGAGTGGCAAAGCCCTAAAGAATGGTACAAAGATATTTACGGAACAAGGTCTCACGCCTATTGAGAGTTTAAGAATAGGGGATAAGGTTTACGCGTCGGATGGAAACCTTTATCCTGTAACCGGTGTTTATCCTCAAGGAATAAAACGATTATATAAGGTTCGGTTTATTGATGGTGTTGAAAAAATATGCTCGGAGGACCATATTTGGTTCGCAAAAGATATGGGTAACCCTCATATTCGAAAATATGCACCCAGAACGCTTAAATCAATGATAGAAAAAGGCGTTTTAAGAAATCGCGTTCCGAGTGATTATAGGAGGGGCATAACAAAGCCTAATTATAGATGGGAGATTCCTTTATGCAAACCTTTAGAGAGAGAACCTATTGATTGTTTTATCTCTCCTTATATTTTGGGGGTTCTTCTTGGCGATGGATGCCTCCATTGTTATCCCACTATGGCGATAGGAAACACTGATTCCGATATTATCGATCGAGTTAAATTAGAATTAAATGATGGTTACAGGATAACTGTTTGTAGAAATCAGAAAAATTGTTCTCAATATCGAATTGTAAAGGATATTTATAGTCGTGAAAATGAATATATTTCTGAACTTGATCGATTAGGTATTCGAGTTCCTTCGTCCGATAAGTTTATACCAAAAAACTATCTCAACGGTTCTATTTCGCAAAGAAGGGATCTGTTGGCGGGATTAATGGATACGGATGGTTGCGTTTCGGCAAGTGTTGTATCATATACAAGCGCATCACTTCAACTTATAAACGATATCATTTATCTTGTTCAAAGTTTAGGTGGATATACGTCCCCGGTTAAATTATGTCATAACACGAAGGGTTTTTCCTATTACTCTATTTCGTTGAGGGTGACGTTCAATCCATTTAGTTGCAAAAGAAAGCATGGTAAAGCCGCTCTTCTCACGGGAAGGGGGTGTCATAGAAAGGTTGTCGCAATAGATGAGGTTGATGCAGGCGAATGTACTTGTATTAGCATAGATTCACCCGATCATTCATATTTGCTTGAGGATCATGTTATAACACATAATACTTCCCTCGCCATTCACGCGTGCAGGGAAGTGCAGGATATGGGTCGCTCAGCAGGTTACATCGACACCGAGCAGGCGATGGATCCTGATTATATGAGAGCTCTGGGGGTCGATTTGAGCCCGGAAAAGTTTGTGTTAAGTCAGGCAGATTCGGCAGAGATGGCCCTTTCCATCATGAGGAGGATGTTGGATTGCCCGGATATTGGTATAATTATTCTCGACTCCATCGCCGCGCTGGTACCCAAAGCGAGGATAGATGGTGAGGTCGGTGACGCGGTAATCGCATTAGTTGCCCGGTTGATGAGCGCCGAGTTACCCCTTATAGCGCAGAAGGCAAAGAAGAATAAGACGTTGGTTATATTCATAAATCAATACCGAAGTAATATCGGATTTATGGGTGCGGCGAACACAACACCCGGAGGAAACGCGATGAAATTTTACGCATCCCAGCGCATTGAGATTTGCAGGATGGGTAATAAAAAAGAGGGTGATGATGTCACCGCTATTCGGAGCAAGGTCACTGTTAAGAAAAACAAAATAGCACCCCCGTTTAAGCAGGCGGAGATTTCAATCGCTTTCGGTAAGGGAATCGATATCATGCAAGAAATATTAGATTTATCGATCGAGCAGGGTATTATCAAGAAGAACGGAAGTTGGTTCTCCTATAATGGAACGAGTCTGGGTCAAGGAGAGGTGAATGTTAAAACAGTACTATCCGACAACCCGGAATTATTGGAGGAAATACGTAAACAGATAAAATTGGATTAACATGCAACCGATAAAATTAAAGTTAACGAATTTTCTTTCGTTCAAGGAACTTGAGTATGATTTCGAGGAAGGACCGGTGCTTCTGGTTGGTGAGAATAGATCCGATGAGGGTCAGGAGAGTAATGGAAGTGGGAAGACCGCTATTCAGTCCGCGATAGAGAAGTGTTGGTTGGATTACACTTCTAGAAAGAATGTCCGAGACATCGATTTAATTAGAAGGGGCCAGAAGGAATCGGTTATCGAATCATGGATTTATTGCCCGGTAAGGGATCAAGTTCTCCATATCAAAAGGGTTTTGACGAGAAAGGGTAACAAACTTGAACTCTATATCAATGATGAACCAATTCAATTCGCCACAGTGAACGATGGGAATAATCGAATCATCGAATGGATCGGTATCACAAAGGAGGATCTGAGTAATTATTATATAGTGAACAAGGAGCGTTTTGCATCTTTCTTCTCATCATCAAATTCGCAAAAACTTCAGTTGATGGCCCGATTTAGTAACGTAGGTTTTCTTGATGATATTGATAATGATATCAAAGTCGGGATATCAACGAAGGAACATGAAAGGGCGGACATTCTTGAAAAAAAATCATTTATTCAAGGAAAAATTTCGGTTCTCGAAGAACAGATTAATGAATGTTCTCTTGAGAAGTTTGAGAAAGCGAAAGAGGAGGCGATATCAAAGTACAGGGACGAGATAGATAATTATGAAAATTCAATCGAATTGAGTAGAAAAACGATCGACCATCTTTCGACTGAAAACGAGGATATTAAGAGGGAGCTGGTATCCGTTAATAAGAAATTAAAGGAATACACGGACTCGCTCTCACGAAAAGTTGATGAACATTCATTGATAAACAAAAAAATTAGTGATATCGAAGCGGGTTTGAAGGGTTATCGCGAGAGGGAGATTGAATTGAATTCGGCGGTAAAGGACGCGGTTGATACTGAACGTGAAATTGAAATGGCGCTTGGTGAGATAAACAAGAAACTCGCGGGTGTTATTACCTGCCCCAAGTGCGGCCATAGATTCCTCGTTGATGAGGATTCGGATGTTGACGAAGAGGAATCGAAGAAGGTGGAAATTCTTTCGTTGAAAAAAGAGATTGAAAAATCCATCCAATCGTTAAGGAACGATTTATCGCGATTGGAGGACGAAAGCCGCGAATCAACGAACTCATTAAAATCGGAGAGGGAGATCGAGATATCTTTTTCTCGTGAATTATCGTCTTTAAGGAAAAATATTATCCAAATTGAAGAAGACATCGATAAAAATCAATCGATGATTGAAAACAATAATAGACGTATTAAATTGGAGGAAAAAAGTATACTCGATAGTAAGAACGAGATAACGAAATGGGAGGAATGTATTAAAAAAATGAGTGAGAAGGATCCGGGTGATTCGTGGGAGGAGGAAATAACGAGAAGAAGGACGGATTTATACGAAGCCCAGGTGACGCTAAAAGATATCAACGACCTTTTAAAGGCGGTTGAGTCAGAGATTGAAAATATGAGGGTTTGGCTCATTCAATACAAGGAATTCAGAATGTACCTTGCGAATATCAGCATCAAGGAGATGCAATATAATTGTAATGAGATGTTGAAAGATATGGGGTCCGATTTACGGGTTAGTATTGACGGTTTTAAAAGAAAAGCTGATGGTACAATCAAAGAGGAGATCACACCGACAATCATAAGGGATGAGGCCCTGCCGTTCAATTCTTTTTCAGGGGGTGAGAGAGGTAGATTGGAATACGCGATGATACTTGCACAACAGAAAATGATCAATCATTCAAGCAAACATAACGGTTTGAATTTTTTGTTCACGGATGAGATAGCGGAAGGAATCGATGCGTTGGGTTTAAAATCCCTCGTGAAATCATTGAATCAATTTTCATTTCCCATGATGATAACGACTCACGTTGTAAATCAAGCGGTTGGAAGTAAGGTTTTGAAAGTTATCAAGGAAAACGACATAAGTAGGATAGAATAATGAAAGAGAAAGTTTATATTGGAATTGATCCCGGAAAAGCGGGTTTTATATGTATCCTAGCACCGTATGAAGAGATCGAATTCATACCGATTCAAAAAGATCCGAAAGCGGAATTCGATTTGTGGCATGTTAGAGGTGTTATTGAAGGTATATTCACTCGGTTTGAGGGCATGGATATTGTTGTTGGCATCGAATCGGTTCATGCGTTATTCGGTGCGTCAGCGGGTAGTACGTTTAACTTCGGTTATATAACCGGGGTGCTGAACGGTCTCGTCGCGGCAAAAGGTGTTACCATTGTTAACCCACAGCCGAAGGAATGGCAGAAGGTTATGTGGGAAGGCGTGGGTCTGATTAAGAAGAAATCATCATCAGGGAAGACCGAGGTAACTGACACGAAGGCAACCTCTATCAAAGCCTGTAAGAAGTTATTCCCCACCGTTGATCTTAGAAGGACTGAAAGATCAACGAAGATGGATGATAATAAATGTGATAGCTTGCTCATCGCGATGTACTTAAAACGTAAAAACTTTTGATATGGCGACGAAATTTTATTGTCGAAATGAGAAATGCGACAAGTACAATGAAGAAATTCATTTTAATTCGGTTAGTTACGTGATTCGGGATGGACATCTCACACCAAAGGAGCGTCTTGTTTGTGATCATTGTAACCAAGAGGTTGAGATGGTGAATGTGAAAAATGAAGGGGGTGTGGGGTTTAATCTTGCACGGTTTGATTCACTCTCCAATGATGATAAGAAGAGATGGATAATGGAGAGAAATAAAAAAGTTCGAAAACACGATGCTGAGATGAAGCGATTCTATGAAAAGAAGATTCTCGGTACAAATTTGGATTGATATGGCGGAGTTATTAACAAACAATATCTGGGAAGTTTGTTTGGGTATTGTCAAACATCAAGGAGTTCAGCTCATGGTCCTTGAAAATTTCGGGGAATTGAGCTTCTGGATCGTTGACAGTTTTTCAACAAAAGGTATCGGTCAAAGCTACAATGAGTTAACCGGGAAAGATATCACACAGTATTTATCTCACCAAGCGTTTTATTCACCAAGTGGAAAATCCTTGTTGGAACAGGCGCAGGGGGTGAAACGGGTGACAATGAAGTTTGGGCACGATAATTATATTTGGGTCTTAAATGTTGAGTGACCATGTGAGGAGGAATTTTCCTCCTCTTTTTACATGAAACTTTTTCGCAATTCTGTTGGCAAATAGATAAACATTGTGTATCTTTATGGTGTTGAAAGATAAGAACAAGATTCAATAAATACGATTGTGAGTAAAATAATTAGAATGGAAAGGGTTACCTCATGGGGGAGAGCTCTTAATGCAGCGAGAAGAACGGTTGGCAAACGACCTTTAGACAGGGAGCCTTCAAAATCATGGGAAGCGAAAATGCTACTGGCAGAGCATAGCCCGATTCGGTTGGTTGAATTCGAATGGACGTGGCAGGATATAAAACAATGGATCACTGTTCATCTAGTGAGACATCATGAGGGATGTGAGAAATTTATTCATTCCCAGAGAGAGGATCGGAGGAATTTGATTGTACCCCGGGATAAACTCGAACAAGGTTCACTGAATGACATGGATATGACTGCTAACGCACAAGCGTTAATAAATATATCGAAGGTTCGTCTCTGCATGAAGGCATCGAAAGAAACGAGAAGGGCGTGGCGTCAGGTTATAGACGCAGTGAGGGAGATAGATCCTGTGATGGCGGATAAGTGCGTACCGTCCTGTGTATACAGAGGTTTTTGCCCGGAGATGGAGGGGTGCGGGTATGATAAAACGAATGAATTCCAAGAAGTGTTGAAACAATATAGAAAAACTGATTATGAGAACTGATGTTGAGATTTTGGTTGAAAAAATACTGAACGCGAATAATTTATACAGAAAGGGGTCTCCCATTATGACGGACGCGGAGTACGATTCATTGATCGACGACTTACGGGAGATAGAACCCGACCATATGCTGTTGAGGAGAAGCGTTATCGAGTCGGTAAAAGGTAAGGATCGAGTGAGTAAACTCCCTCTACCGATGTTTAGCTTGGAAAAAGTTAAAACGATGGATGAGGTTATCTCGTGGTTAAAGTGGTTAAAAACGTTCCCCGGGGAAACAAAATTGGTTTTGACACCTAAATATGACGGCATTTCCCTCCTCACGGAGACGGGTCTTTACGGGAAGGCTTGGACAAGAGGTGATGGTGATGAAGGTCAGGAGAGTTCGGAAAGGTTCAAACTTTTATGGTACAGGCGCCGTGGTATGATCCATTTGAGAGAGATTGGCGCGCATTACTGTTGGGGAGAGGCTATCATGAGAAAGGATGAATTCAAACCGTATCTTGAAAGTGGCGAGTACAAAACGGCTCGAAACATGGTTGCCGGTCAGTTTAACGGTGATAAATGGCGAGCTGATATTATGACAAAAATTGACTACGTTATTTACGGTTGTGATCTTGATCTCGATAAATCGATCCAGATGGCCGAACTGAAACAGGTTAGTGATATCAAGTACGAGGTTACCACTGTTCATGAAATATTGGATAATCCCGATATCTTCCAGCAGCTATACGACGAGTGGGGCGATGTTTATAACATTGACGGTATCGTCATGGAGATTAGTTCCGTCGATCTTAGAAAGGAGTTGGGAAGATTGCCAAATGGAAACCCACGATATGCCGTGGCAGTGAAATTTCCTGAATGGAATGATAGTAAGCTAACGAAGGTAACAGGTATCACGTGGAAGATCAGCAAGGACGGTCTCTCAAAACCGGTGATTAACATAGAACCCGTTGAGCTGGCCGGTGCGACTGTGACAAATGTTACAGGACATAACGCGGCATATATCGTGGATAATTGTATTTGCGAGGGAGCGAACATCAAGGTTAGGAGATCCGGCGATGTCATACCGAAGCATGATAAAACGATAATGTACGATGCACCGGATTATGAAAAGATGCGTGATGATATGATTATATGTCCGAGTTGTGGGAGACCGTTACGCTGGGATAAGAACCTTGTCGAACTTGTTTGTGTCAACCGAGATTGCAAGGAAAAGATCATCGCGAGAAACCTGTTTTTCTTTGTCACAATGGGTATCGAGGAGATAGGTGAACCAACGGTTAAGAAATTATACGAAAACGGTTATAAAACGATCAGGGACATATTATCAATGTCAAAAGAGGCTTGGACTAAGATAGAGGGACTTGGCGTGGCGAATTATGATAAGATCTTTTTACAGATAGAGAGGATTGGAATGTTCACTGAGATACCCCTCGCGAGACTTTTAACCGCGTGTAACGTTTTCGGTGGCGCGTTCGGTGAGAAAACATGCCAGTTAATTTTCGATAACATTGATGATGTTGAGTTTGATGAGATATGGAGGAAGATGCCTTCCCCGGAACATCGCTGGTTCGACCTTGAAAACCGTCTACGGGAAATCAAAGGGATCGGTGCCATTGTGGCATCAAAATTTCTATCAAGCATGATTGAACTAGACAAGGACATGATACCCTTGGATAAATTTAAAACGTATATTCGAAAAAAGAGAACTGCGTGCCAGGGTAAATCTTACTCAATATGTTTTTCTGGTGTGAGGGATAAATCGCTTGAAAGTGAATTAGAGGGGAGGGGTCATAAAATAGTATCGGGGGTTAGTAAAAACACGGATATTCTGATCGTCAAGGATGTGAACGGGAATTCCTCAAAGATTAATAAAGCGAAGGAACTCGGTGTTGACATTTTATCGATTGATGACAAGGAGGGTATTTTATTGAAAATTAACGGGTAGTTATGCGGTATTTTTATTTGGAGAAGACATATATCTATGTGGGTTTCAAATATGATCCATCACTTGTATCCATGCTCAAGCAAATCGGTGGTTTCTTCTATAATCCCCAAACGAAGGAATGGTACCGTGAGATCTCGTTGGATAAGGGTAAACTGATAGAACGATTCCTTGAACAGAATGATTTTGTAAACAAGAGACCTCAACCTTCATTGGATAATCTCACTCTCCCAGAATACGAGGAGATTATTTCGTTGGAAAATATAAAGGAATTGATAAATGATCTCCATCTGAAAAGAAATTTACGTGATTATCAGATTGAATGTATTCATTACCTTGCAAATCACCCTAACGCTATAAACGGGTGTTCACCGGGATTGGGAAAAACGGGTGTGTCAATCGTTTTAGTTGAAGCACTTCAATTATTTCCATGTCTCGTCGTAACTCCCGCGTCGGTAAAGTATGGGTGGAAGGCTGAGTGGCAGAAATGGGTTGATATGAGAAAGAGAAAAGTTCAAGTACTTGAAAGCAAGGACAAATGGAAACCTCACCAAGATGTTTACGTTCTAAATTATGACATATTGTATAAGAAGGATAAGGAAAATGGTATTCAAATTAGATTCCCCGAATTATTGGAAATGGAGTGGGAATCAATGTTCTTGGATGAAGCGCATATGTGTAAAAACAAAAAGAGCCTCCGAAGTGAATGGGTTAGGAAAGTGGCGAAGAAATCACAGTTCATTTACCCCCTAACGGGTACGTTGGTTATGAACAGACCCGCAGAATTGATTAATATACTCGAATTAACGGGGTGGTTCAAGGAACTGTTTAATGATTGGACTTCTTTTGTTTATAGATATTGCAATGGGAAGAAAAGGTGTGTGAGGGGTCAATCCTACGGCTGGGATATCTCTTGTGCGAGCAACACGTTGGAATTAAATAAAATCATATCGAATTCATGTTATTTTAGAAAAGAGAAGAGAGATGTTCTTACAGAGCTACCTCCGTTGATTGAGAATGTCATTCCAGTTCATATCAGTAATATGAAAGAGTATAAAAAGGCGGAGAGTGGCCTGATCGATTATCTGAGTAAAATTGATATTGAACGCGCCGAGAAGGCGGAGAATGCACCTCATCTTGTGAAGTTAAGCACGTTGAAAGAATTGTCTTTGAAGGGAAAGATGAAGGATATAGAAGTGTTTCTTAATGAGTGGAAAGAGATTTCGGAAGAAAAGCTATTGATATTCGGTGTTAGGAGGGAGCCTTTGAAAAAACTTGCCGAGAAGTATCGAAGTCCGATTATTCAGGGTGGTATGACTGCGAAAGATAAATTTGACACTGTTCAAACTTACAGAACGAGTTGCGAACAGTTTTTATTCGCGAATATAGACGCGGTGGGAACTGGTGTCGATGGATTACAGGATTGCTGCAGTAACCTCGTGTATATAGAATTGCCCGATAAGTTCACAACATTGGATCAGACAAATTCCCGATTGGAGAGAATGGGGCAGAAAAATAACATAAACGTGTTTTACCTTCTCTGCCCAGATACCATCGACACGTACATGGCGGAATTAGTTGAAGGTAAGAAAAAAGTCACGGATGCCATAAATAAGGGGGTTGACGTTGATGTCAGTGAGATGGATATTAATTTCATGGTGATGAAAAGATTGAAAGATTCGGGGAAATAATCTCTGTTTTTGTTGATAATTCGATACACTTTGTGTATCTTTATAGTGTTGAAATAATAAAAGAACTAAAGGTAAGAGGACATGAGAACAGTTTTTCGAATTTATGAACTAAAAAGCGCTTTCGATCTGGGTATCGAAATAGATAGATACACCAATTACATGGTAATGTGTAAGGTTGGGTATGATTATGAAACCTACGAGGCAGCGGAGGAAGAGATATCCAAGTTGCTAGACGAGGCAAACTGGGAACCTGAATACTGTATTAAAAAAGTATACATTAAATAATATTATGAAACTTGATAAATATAAACAGGCGATTGCAGATGAGTACTTACGATCGAATAAAAATATTTTTGTTAATGCAAGTGCGGGTGCAGGTAAGACTTCATTACTCCTTCACCTCCTAAATATCACGCCCTCCTACAAGGATTGCTTGTTTTTGGCATTCAATAGGAGTATTGTTGAAGAATTAGAGAGAAAATGCTTGGGAAGGGCCGAGGTTAAAACGATACACAGTAAAGCGTATTCGACGTTATTGAAAAACAAAAAGTGTACGTTTAAACTTTCAAAATGGAGGGATTATTCGATTTGCAAAAAATATCTTTCACCCACATGGAGTATCGATCCAAAATATGAGAATTCTAGGATTATGAATATATCGAGGATCTACCAATTCATGAGAATGAATCTGATAGATATTGATGATTTCGAGACGTTGGAAAGTGTTTGTGCGAGATGGGATGTCGACTTTGACCCATCCTATTACAAGGATATAAGAAAATTCATTGAAGCGATTGACGAGGAAACGAATCATTTAAGGGTTAATAAGTTAGATATTGACTTCACGGACCAACTATACCTAGCGTACAAGTATGTTCCCGCGGAATTATACCCGAAATACGATGTTATTTTCTGTGACGAGGCGCAAGATCTGAATGTCTTGCAGAGAGAGTTGATATTGAGAATGCTCAAAGAAAACGGGCGGTTAATCACTGTAGGCGACGAAATGCAGGCGATTTATGGGTTTCAAGGTTGTTCAGTTGATTCATTCAAAGCGTTTGAAATGAGACCGAACACAATCTCATTACCCTTGAATTTAACGTATAGATGTGCCAAACGTATAGTCGATGTTGCCCGGAAATATTCGCCGGATATAGAAGCGAAGGATGATGCTAACGAAGGTGAGGTGAGAGCGGGGTCGTTGGACGAAGTTCGTAACGGCGATTATATAATATGCAGGAATAATCTTCCCTTGGTTGAAACTTTCATCAAATTACTGGGTGAGGGGAAGAAATCAGTGATACTCGGAAAAGATTACGGTGAGAGCATCCTTTTGCTTTTAAATCGTGTCGAATCAGAGAGAGGTCTTTTGGAATTGTTGCGGGAAAAGAAAGATGAACTCATTGAACGGGGTATCAAAAACTTTTCGGTGAATGAATCCTATGTTGCCCTTCTTGAAAAGGTTCAGATATTATTACTTCTTAATAGAAGATACGGGTCTTTTCAGGAGGTCAAAAAAGTCTTAACCGATATTTTCGGTGATGAATCGAAGGATAAGATTCTCCTGTCAACGATTCATAAGAGCAAGGGGTTGGAGGCTGACAGGGTATTTATTTTGGGCTTTCATGAATTGATCCCGAGTAAATACGCCACAACCGAACTCGCACTTTACGGAGAAAGATGTCTCCAATTTGTAGCGGTTACACGGGCGAAGAATACATTAATTTTTTTACCATATAAAGAGAAAAATGAAAAAACCGAAATTGTACATTGAGACGGGTGTTAAACACGCGATAACATTGGTTTGTGCCAATAAAATACCTGTCTTGGAACCTTATTTACCTGATTTAAAGAAACTTCAAAATCATATGATTTATGAGAGAAGGGCGTGCGAATTGGATAAAAATAGGAAGCCAAAACCTTTGGTTATCGTATTAGAAAATCGTATCTTTAATTCTGTTTTGCGAGAACTGGCATGCAAGGGCGGGCGGATTGAATCACTCGATTACATCAATTTGATAGTCCAATCAGGTAACCTCCCCATTTGCCGTGTCGTACCTCGTAACGAGGATGAGATATAGTTTTTAATATTTAATATATGGAGAATATTGTAAACAGTAGAAAAGAGATCGGAGACTACATCTTTGTCAGCAAGTACGCCAGAACGGTGAACAGGAAGAAGGAAACGTGGGACGAAAGTATCGACCGCGTGATGCGGATGCACCGGAAACATCTCGCGAATGATATGGCGATCCCCGAGTCAGCATGGGGTGTTTTATCGAAAGAAATGGCGTTCGCGGAAGGGTGTTACAGGGGCCAGCTAATTCTCGGCGCTCAGCGTGCGCTTCAATACGGGGGTGACTCGCTATTAAAAAATCACGCGAGAAATTTTAACTGTTCGGCATCCCACGTTGATAGAATCGAATTCTTTCACGAATTGATGCATCTTCTTCTTTGCGGTGCGGGTGTCGGGTATTCCGTTCAGAGAGTTCATATAGAAAAGTTACCCAAAGTCAAGGGGATAGATACCCGGCACGAACCGATCGAATTCGTGGTGGAGGATTCGATAGAGGGATGGGCGTTCGCCGTTAACGAGGTTGTGAGGGCTCATTATCTGGGATTGGCGGAGATCGCTTTTGATTATTCCAAGATACGACCGAAAGGATCATTCATCACGGGTGGCTTCAAAGCTCCCGGGCCCGAACCTTTGAAAAGGTGCGTGGAGAAACTTGACAAGGTACTTCGTAAGATAAAGGGGAGAAAAGCAACCCCGTTTGAATTGCATCGACTGGCTTGCATCATTGCCGACGCGGTTATATCGGGCGGTATCCGACGTTCAGCCCTTCTGTGTCAGTTTGACGCGGATGACCGGGAGATGCTAACTTGTAAGACGGGCAATTGGTTCAGTGAGTATCCGGAACTCGCAAGGGCGAATAATAGCGCTGTCATTCTGCCTTCAACGCCGAAGGAAGTTTATGACGCGTTGTTTGAATCGATAAAGGAATTCGGGGAACCGGGTCTTATTTTTTTAACGCATAGAGATATCGTGTACAATCCGTGTTGTGAGGTAGGAACCTATCCTCAGTTTAGAAATCCTGAAACGGGAGAGAAAGAATCGGGTTTCTCATTCTGTAATTTAACCGAGATTAACGGTGCCAAGATAAAAACGAAGGAAGAGTTCTTCAACGCGTGCCGGGCGGCTGCCATTCTCGGAACAATCCAAGCGTCGTATACTGATTTCAAGATTCTTTCACCTATTTCAAGGAAAATAGCAGAGAGGGATGCTCTGATAGGCGTGGGCATAACGGGTATGTGTGAGAATCCCGAGATATTTTTCAACCCCGAGATACAGAGAGCGGGTGCCCGTATCGTGAAAGAGACGAACGCTCTTATCGCCGATCTGATTGGCATAAATCACGCGGCAAGAACGACAGTTATAAAACCGTCAGGTAATTCAAGTCAGTTACTCGGGTGTACTAGTTCGGGTATTCATAAGTTCCCGTTCAGAAGATTCATCCGGAATATTCAAGCGTCCAACACCGAACAGGCGTTGAAATGGGTTGAGAAAATCAATCCCGTCATGGTGAGACCTTCCTCCTATAACAAGGAAGACGAAAGTGTCATATCTTTCCCGGTGGAACTGAGTGAGAATGTTTTAACGAGTGAGTCCTCTAGCGCGATCAGCTTCCTTCAGCTTGTTAAGTTAACGAAACAATGTTGGATCGAGGAGGGAACGAATCTGGAACATCCCTTCTACAAGGAACATCCGGAATTGAAATCACTTCGCATGAACGTGTCAAACACCTGCACGGTCAAAGATGATGAGTGGGACGAGGTGAGGGAGTACGTGTGGAATAACAGGAATGTGTTTTCAGGTATAAGTTTTCTTCCTAAAGGAGGTGACCTTTTATACCCGCAAGCTCCCTATACCAGCGTTTTGGATGAAAAAGAGTTAGCTGAAAGATACGGTGCGGGTGCGATACTTGCCGGTGGTTTGATCGTTGATGGGTTGGCCGTGTTTAACGATGATCTCTGGCTGGCCTGTGATGTCGCGATGGGCAGGAACCCTCATCATCTAACCCTCACGGATCAGGATATAACCGATTTCATTCTTTCCCATCTAAAGAATGGGAAGTTACTTGTCGAAGTGAACGGAGTGATGATTAGTGATGTTAACGCGATATCCTCTCACCTACAATCCCTCGTGGATAAGAAAATTGATTGGGTCCGCAGGTTCAAGAAATTCGCTGGGAAATACCTGGGAGGGGATCTCACGAAGACCGAGTTCTGCTTGAAACATGTTTCATTATTCCATCGTTGGCAGAAGTTGAAGGATATGAAACATATCGATTGGTCCTTGATAACGGACTGGGACGAAGAATGGGTTGACGCGGGATCGACCGTCGCGCAAGCGTGTTCGGGGGGTTCCTGTGAATTGAAATGATTTTCAGCTTTCATATATTTTAATTTTTTAGTTTAATATCGAGGAGGAATTTCCCTCCTCTTTTTTTATCTTTTTACATGAACTTTTTCCTGATTTTTGTTGGAGAATAGATAAACATTGTGTATCTTTATGGTGTTGAAAATGATGTATAACTAAAAACAATAAGAGATATGAAAGCACAAATTGAAAACACCGAGAAATTTTACGTTGCAAGAGATAAAGATGGTAGATTATTCAAGTACGCTTATTGGGCTGGTATGCTGGCGACTGATAGACCTCATAGACATATACACGCAATGCCTTTTGACGGTAATTTTTATGTTACAGGATCCGATTATCAACCCAAGAAAGGGGAAGAAATCGATTCAAGCCTTTATCGTGAAGTTACATACGAAAATTCACCGGTCCTTATTGAAGAATAAGGACCAAAATAAAAAGAACCATGAATATACATGATATTTATAGCGGGACGGTTATGGGATCATTTCCTGATGATCTTAGAAGTGGCCAAGAAAAGAGAAGAGAAAGAAGAAAGGCAAGACAGGTGGAGAAAGATTCAACGGAGATCCACGTGTTAGGTGTTAGTTCTGATAAATGTTCACCAGTGAAGTCGAGGGGTGGTATGAAGGATCATTTAATTAGAACGTGGCTATTCACGCGTTCTTTACTTGAGGAAGCTACCCGTATATTGAATCTATATGTAAAAGGTAGTCGGCGTGAATTAGAGGAAAGATTGAAGGAAAGATCATATCGGGAGCTAAAGAGCGTTATATCTGGAATGTATTCAAAAACAAATTTTACGAAAGATGGAAAACAAAGAAACTTGTAAGGATGAGCAGGGTTTGGTACCCAATGATTTTAGAAGTGGGAGAGAAAGACGTCGTGAAAGGAGGAAACAAGAAAGAAAAGCTAGATGGTTGGAATGCCAGAAATTAGAGTCTTTCTATTTCGGTAAGTTGGGTAAATCAAGAAGATCGGCCGTTCTTGGAAAGAAAGTGTAAATCAACACAATTATTTTGATTAATCATGGGTAATTTATTAAAATCTCTGGGTACGTATATGCTGATAGCAGCCTGTGAGGCGGGGAGGAACCCTTTCGATATCACGAAACCTGTTTTTAATGATATCAAGGTTAATTACAAGGGAAATCAAAGTGGTGAAATTAAAGCCGGAAAGAATGTCAAACCCTATATGGGTAAGAAGAAAATGAGTAAAAAACAACGTAAAATCATGAAAAATGGACGTTAAAGATATTAATCTGAATGAATACGAAGTTGATGAGTGTTTGGATAACGGTAATATCGTGCTGAGAAAGAAGAAAAGCAAATTCCCAACATGGGAAGGCTTAGGAAATATTTCGGGTGTGTTTATTGGGGCGAGATCAGAATTTTTTGAAGCTTCAGGCGTACCTGCATCTAATAGCAATAGAAATATATTCCTTACTGAAAAACATGCAAAATCAGCATTGGCAATGGCTCAGATTTCACAATTAATTCCATATTACGGGGGAGAGATCACAAATGATGAATGGAAGGATAGTTCTATCAGAAAATATATTATTTTTAGAAAGATGAGCTATGTTGGGAGGTGTGAAGCTTATTCTAATTATGAATTCCTAGCTTTTCACACTGCGGAACAAAGAGATGAATTCTTGAAGAATAATGAACAATTAGTTAAGGATTATCTAATGATTGAGTGATATGAAAAAATACGAATCAAAAATAGAGGTGGTGGCAACGGAGATAACCGCCGGTGAATATTCCAAGAAAATCGGTTATGAAATCCTGAACTCAGACGGTGTACCTCGCGACAAGGACGAACCGGGTTACCGAATTAAAGGACCGGGTTTCGTGAAATGGATGCCGAAGGAGGATTTCGAAGATGAATTCCGGTGTGTTGAAACTTGGAAGGATAGGTTGATCATCGAACGGGATGAATTGCTAGTTAAGGTGATCAAGTTAAGGGATTTCATCAACTCTAAAACGTTCAATCACGTTAGTGATAAACAGGAATACCTTCTACGTGAACAATTACACCACATGCAGTGTTATTTGGATATTTTGGATGACCGTCTAGCCAAGTGAGGTAATATATGGCTTAGGCCGATTCCAAACACTAAATTAAATGGTCATGACTGAAAAAGAAATCGTTTATTTTATAATGTCTCACACGGTAGAATCCGCCAACGAGCTACGTAAATTCATGTTCCCGGTATTACCCCACCCGGACATGGGAGAAGAATTCATGCAGAAGATAAAAGAACAGTTTGAAGAGGTAGAAGAATGGATAAAAAATAACCCTGATAAATTCAGGATGGCAGAATTAGGTTTTTATTTAGAATAGAAATTATCATGGAAACAATAATTTTACACGATATCACACGTGCGTTAATCAAGATGAATGATGATTGCATGGAATTGGTTAAAGCGGCATCAGAATTAAAGTGCTTCCGAGGAAGAAAGGTAAGATTAACCGATGACAAAGGAGTTGCTTTCGTCGGTTTTTATTACAAGTCAGAGATAAGGTTATCCGAATTTGGTACACACAATATATATCTACTTTCTTATCTTCAAAAAGTAAAGAAAAATGGCGCTCCTTCTTTGAAAACTGATCTTGTTTACAATCCCACGAAAATAGAAATACTAGACTGAATAGTTATGGAAACATATAAAGAAACGTATGATCATTTCATTGAAGAATCCAAATCATTAAGTGATAGATCTTAAACGACATGAAAAAGATTATTATAGATCATCATCTGTACACCTTGACAGATAAGGAAGCAAAGGAATTGGAAGATTTGGCATACAAGCTAGATGATAGGAATACCGAAATTGATAAAAAATTTCACGAATTGTGTGATAGGCTGCACGCTAAATACAAAAACAAGTTGGTTTTCATTACAAATATATACAAAACAATTTGAATCATGGAAGAATATAAAGTAGGCGAAGTGTGCGATAACAGCGAGGAGGATTCGTGAAAATTCGACGGATTATTGGGGGAGTTAGTGTAAAAAGTGTATCTTTACTTATTAAATCAGAATAACACACCATATGGAGATACAAGAATTAAGAGAGACGATTAGGGAGAACCTCCCTGATTACATAAAAGGTCAGAAGGACGAAATCCAAGAACATTACATCGAATATGAACTTCTGAAACGGTACTGGGAAACGTTCCCGGAACGGTACTTTCATTTCACGAACCGGCAGGGTGTGGAGTGCTCGGTCGACACTAACACAGTGAACGTAAGATTATCCGTCAAGAAACAGGGTGGAACGGATGAGCAGGCGGAGGCGGCAGTACAACATAGGAACACTTACGCCCTTCCTATCATACGAAGGATGAGCGCCCATAAAGGTAAGATCAAAGGTCTGTTCGGAACGAAATACAGCCCGGCAATCGTGGAACACGCGGATGAAATCATCGATTTGTTCGCCCAGTTCTATACCGTTAATGATATCATTAACGTTTTGAAAGTGAAAAAGGGGTATTCGGTGTCACCGACTTTGCTGAAAGTATTCTACCAAGATAACCGGGAAACGATAGAGAGGAGAAAGTTGAAATTCATAGATTCGAAGAAGGATTTCTTCATAGCGACGGAAACGGGTAGATTACAGGTCCTCAACGAGTTACTTCTCACATGGAGGATGAAGTTCAGCCAAGAGGAGAAGATCTCGTATTCAACGGAGATACGAAAAGTTCTGGAACAGGCACGGAAAGAGTGTAAGGGTGAACAGCTATTTTTGACGGTCGACGGGAAGATCGATATAAACGCCATGATTCACGGTCAGGATAACGTGGCGGAGGCTCTCCAGAAACTCCCTATTAACATGATGGTGATAGGGTTAGTCGCGGCGAAGGCCGGAATCAACCCGGCAACGATCATAGGGCAACTGGCATCTTCCTACTACAAGGATCATAACGGATATAACGCGAATTTCCTCGACGGCAAGGATATCCAACTACCGGGTGACATAATCCGGAACACATCGTGGGGTGAACTGGCGGGAAGGGTGATGACGCAATCCAACGAAATATCACCCATCGAGGACGCTATCGTCGTGGAAGAGAGGGAAGTATCAAAGGTGGAAGAGGGTAGATCCAAGCTACTGGAACTTCTGAAAAAGGGCCCCTCGAAGGAAGAAATTGACGCGGATAAAAAGGGGATAACTTCTGTGAATGATATTACGAAAAGGGTTTACCGTCAGAGAAAGGTGGAAAGGGGGCCGGAAGACGAGAAGACCGCGAAGATGAGGGAGTATCGAAGACAACGGTATCACAAGATGAAGGGAAAGAAAAAGGACGGCGAGGAAAGTGATGATAAGTAGTTTTATCTCGTCTTTGAAAAGGGAAGAGTCAACGATCGAGTAATTCTATCAGAATATCGGTGGAAAGAAGGGAAAGACAGGATAAAACGAGAAAAATCAAATTTTACGTTATTTTCTCAGAGAAAAATTTGGAGAATAAATAAACATTGTGTATCTTTAGACATTGAAAGAACGAAAAAGAAGAAAATTATGAAGCTGGAAGAGAAATTACAAACGAAATCAATCAGCGATCTGAAAGCCATCATGGATTACCTGAAAGAGAGAATGGACAGGGCCACCCGGATGGGTAAGGGATGGGAATTCGAAACCCTCTTCAACATGAGGGAAACAGTGGAAGGTGTGATGGTGGATAAGATGAAGGGTGTGGGATTAACCGTTGAGAGATAGGGGGGTTCACAGAACGGGCCAAATGGATGAACGATTACGTATTTTAACGAAATTTAACGGGTACAAGGTATGACGAAGAAGATAATAGTCAGGAAATCAGATATTTACGGGGTTGAGATGAACCCATCGCGGAAGAAAAGGTGGTTCAACGGGTACATCCAGTGCGAGGTTCTAGTGTACATGAAACACCTACCGAAACCGTGTAGGTTCATGTTCGGGGATGACGATGAACTGGGTCAGGCATTCTTCACTGGATTGAAGGCGGAATTGAACCATGAACACGTCAGTGAGATGATTGATATTGACGATATTATCGGTCACATAAAGAATATAGTTAGTTGATTATTTTCTATTATATAGATATGTTTAGAGTGTCTATCATACTGGTATCGTCGTGAGACGTGTATGATTATCATAGCGCTAATTTTGACAGTGAGAGGGCTTCCCCGCCCTCTCATTTTTATTTGGATGAAAATGATGTATTATATTATATATAATATAATACATCATCCCTGGTTAAAACGGGTAATTCAATCACGGTACATGAACTGATATAAATCGGCTTTCACGCAGGGTAACACCAGTAATGGGTAACGAAGTTTAAAATTTTGGGATGAACAACGTATTTATCGCGAAAACATGAGAAAAATTAACTTGTTGATTATGAAGGGGTGGGTCAAATTTTCCACCGGGGTTTTGTCTCACCCAAAAGAGGGTGAACATGAAAACATGACACTTACCAGAATCATGAGAAATGAAGCCGTGATAAAAATGACATGTAACATGAACTTTTTCCTGATTTTTGTTGGCAAATAGATAAACATTGTGTATCTTTATGGTGTTGAAAGATAAGAACAAACTAAAGGATAAGTCATATGTTTAATATTGATGTGAAAATAATTAAGAGAAACGACCGGGGTGAGATCACCCATTCGGAGGATTTCGATATATTCAAGGTCCCGGTTCTACCGAGGATAGGTGAGAAGATGGAATGGTGCGGCTACAAGGACGAGCCGGTTCTTAAAACTTACAAAGGAAAACCCTACAGCGCGTTGGTGATGGATTACGTCGAAGTGTACACCGTGGTGGACATCATCTATCAGTGGGAGAATCTGTCTGACGAGGATGATTGTGACATGGAGGAAGAGTTTCACATCATGGTGATGGTGGAGAGAACCAAGGGAAGGGGATTGAAAGATGTGTGTAACGAGTTACATTCAGTCAACGATTTCCCGGAAGATCTTTTAAAACAAATGAATGAATAACAACTTAAAAACAAAGAAAATGGCAGGAAGCTTTCTTCAAGAGGTTTATCTAGCTCTGATAGAGCGAGATAGTAAAGGTAACATCATCTCGCGTGAAGAGATGGATGAGAGACATGTGAACTTCACACCGAGAGTCGGTGAGATTATCTCCCGGGATACACTCGAATTCTACCAAGACGAAGAGGGATGTAACGAACAAACGGAGGATGGCAGGGATTACGTTCGCGAGGTTGAATTTTTCAGGGTCATCGCCGTCATTCACGAGGCACATGAAAGTCGAGGAACCGGTCTCACCCTCTGTCCGACTGTGATTCTCGAAAAAGTTAAAGGTGATGAGGCCCGGTTTCTCGCTGATTGCACGTACGACAAGGACCTCTATTTCGTTGATCCTAAAAATTTTAAATGATGGAAGGCAAAATGGTTGATGTCGATCCCTCCAAAATAGTTCACATCGTGATAACAGTCGCGTTTACATTATGGGTGATCTTAGTTATCGCCTACTGTTACGTGATCGAAGTTTTTCGGAAACGTCACCCTCGGTGTCCGAGATGTAAGAGTGATAGAACGTCGAGGATCAAATACATGGAATATTATCATTGCGAGGATTGCAATCTAAATTTTGAAAGAGATGAAAAGCGTTAAAATATGGACGGATGGTTCGGCCACCCTCAAGGATAATAAACTGGGTGGTAGCGGTGTGTACATGGTGTGGGATGACGGCCGGGAATTGATGTTATCGAAAGGGTGGGAGAACACGAAAACAGGGAGGGCGGAGATTCACGCGTTCCTGATGGCACTCGAACACTTGGAGAACGAACCGACTTCCGCTACCTTTTACATGGATTCGGAATACGTCATGAAAAGTGTCTTGGAATACATGCCTTCATGGTTGGAGAATAATTGGATGGGTTACGCCGGGCCGGTGAAAAACCGGGATCTCTGGGAAAAGGTCCTCGCGGAACTGAACAGAACTGAAAAGGTGCTGAAAACGTACGTTCACGTGAAAGGACATCAGGATAACTTGGATAACGAAATTGTTTTCGGTAACAACGTAGCCGATCACCTCGCGTCCTACAAGAATCAGAACGGGTATGAGTTGGATATCCCCCTCAAGGAGGAGAAGAAATTGAAATTGTACTATTTCTATGACATGGATAATGACGAGGTGTACGCGGACTGGGTGAAAAGGGAAACGCATCACGTCTCCGTGGGTGAATGTAAGAAGGATTCTGTTGATGAGGTATGTGAGTTATGGCAGAAAGGCGAGAGGTACCTTGATTTCGGTCATACATTCCGCTATATAGGTACCCGTCCCTCAACCAAAAACATGTGTTATTATCTTCACCGGCCCTCGAAGACTTATTTCGTGGATGAGAGGGGAAAGGATTTCGGCAACGATAATCCCAGTATTTTACCTGTCGGGGATTGTGTTGAGTCGACCGAATTCGAGCTGTTTAACATTCTTAACCGGGATCATAAACTCCTCGCTAAAACGTTTGAAAACTATAAAATGAGGAAAGAGATCGTTCCCGATAATGAAGATTTACCTTTTTAATTTTAGATGATATGAGATGTCTTGTTATTTTTCTTAGATTTCTGGGGGTTATTCTATCACCCGTTGTGCTTGTACTTGGCCTTATCATACCCGCATTCAGCTACATCATTCTGGGTGATGAGAGCGAGGTGGATCCGTTTGATTTTATCGGTAAATTCTATGATAAACTCGGTAAATTATGAAACAAAGTGGATGGAAGATGGTGTATAATGGCAAGGAATACCGACCGGAGGATTACGTGAAATAATTTTCTCATGTTACATGAACTTTTCCGTGAAAACATTTGGAGAATAGATAAACATTGTGTATCTTTATAGTGTTGAAAATAATGAGATAACAATTTAAAAACAAGAGATTATGAAAATTCGAATTGAAAACGGCCTAATTGAAACATCGAATTATGACAAGATATTGGAATACGCCTCGATCCTGAATTCGCTCGCAGGTCAACTCACTGAAGAAGAAGTGAGAAAACGGGTACGATGTCGTTCATTGAGATCGGATAACTTCGAAATAGGTTTCGGTCACAATCATATGTGGATTCACGAAAAGTTCGATAACAGATCAGTTGCACGGGATCGGCTAGTCCTTGTTGAATTTGAAAGTTAAAATGGGTCACCAACACGGCATCCTATAATATATTATAGGATGCTCTGATAAAAATAGAAATACTTATGGTTCCTGAGAAAAAGATCGGTGAGAAATTCCTTTTCGGACGGAAAAGGCTTCACTTAGTTTGTATTGAGAAAGATGGGTGCGAGGAATGTTTCCTGAAAGATAAATCGTACTCGGAATGCGTGCGTGTTATGAGACATATCGGTCACTGCGAGGGGATGCTTCGAAAGGACGGGAAGAATGTCGTGTTTAAGTTAATTGATTAACGTTGAAAAATGAATATGAAAAGAAGTGATATATCAAGAAACTGCTTCTATGAGACGGTTCAGCCGATGACCATGGTGATTATTTTGATGGTAGCCAACGTGATTATAGGTTTAATTGATTGGTTCCCTGCCTGTATGTTAATTATTGTAATATGGGTATCACTGTATGTGAAATACCGACAGGATGCGATTATTGAGATAATTGAAAAGGAGAGAAAAGATGGCGACATTGAAGGAATACGGTGAACTTTCCCGTTTACGAAATCGATGCGAGGAGTTGGAGGCAGAGAATGCCGTTCTTAAATCAAGGGTTGATGAATTGACTCGTTATATCTCGTCATTGAATGAAGATGAATTAAGGGCTGAATTTCGGGTAGACCATCAAGAAGAAAATGAATCGAAGACGAGATATTACCAGCTTAGGAGAGATTTTGACGGTAAGATACTTCTCGCCACCCAGGATGCAAACGGTGTTATCCGCGTACCTTCCGAGAATGAATGGTACATCTCCGTGACTTCATTGAAGCTCGCCGGGTACGAAATTCTTGAATAATTTCTCATGAAAAAGTTTGAGAATACACTTTGTTTATGTATCTTTAGATGAACAAAATAAAGAACTGAAAATTATGAAGACAAAAATTTTTCTCAGCTTGGCGTCATTTTACGCCTGTTTTCAATGTGTGAGACCCATGTTTTACGAGGAACCTCGTTATGAATTTTGGTGGTTAGCATTGACATTTTTCTTCCTGGGTGTGGGGTTTTTCGTGAACCGGAAAACATCGTTGTGATCATGGTAAATTTAATCCATAAAATAAAGTGAAATGAAAGGTAATTCATATTTTATCAAGGTTGGTGATACAAGAGTTCGAATCTCGACCATTAATTCTTACAGCCTGGTGGAATACTCACATATCTCAAACGAAAGCGAGAGATATAAAATAAAAATCGTAACTTCACGAACTTCTTTTCTCGTCCCTGTGAAGAACAAGGCGGAAGCAGAGACGATACTGAAAGGTATAGATGATATTTTAGTTTTTAACATAGAATAAATAAAAAGATGAGTTTAAAAGAATTCGTAGATCAGGGCGGGGTGATAATCCTACGTGAACCCAAAGATTTGCAGAACGTGGTTCTGGGTGCTAAAAAAGTCGGCTACCCGGTTAAGAAACAGTATACGTGTAACGGTCAATACCCGTTTTTCTTCTCGGTGAAGGACGCCAAGGTTCTCACAAGCGAGGATGTGAAAGACAGACCTCTAAACATGGATGTGAAAGATTTTTTATCCATGATCGATGTGATAACGAGCACCGTGAAAGCGGATGAGGGTGATACTGTTTGTGTTCAATGCGAGAGTCAATCTGACGTTGACGCGTGTATAGATTATTTTCAAACTGTAACGGGACGGAAAATAAGAAATTCGAGATTTCTCGAGGAAATTCCTTTCTTCAATTTGCAAAACGGTAATTTTTATCCAGCCTACTGTCTTAAACCGGGGTACACGATCCTTTCTTTCAGCGAGTTCAAGGAAAAGTTTATTTCAACACAACCGGGGGTGGGAAATGAAAGAATGGCACTGACCGAGAAATTCATTTCCAAGATTGACGCGGTTATGAAATCACTCAGGGATCTGGAATCGTTTCTGAGAAGTGAACGGTATGTATAAAACATGTCCGCGATGCGGTGGTAACGATGACGAATGCCCTTTATGCGAGGGTCAGGGTATCGTCGATGAGAACAACCGTCCACCTTCAACGATGGGAAAAGATGAGAACAGTATTTCAAAGGTTCACGAAGATGAACTTAATAATTAACACATAAAAACAAAGAGAATTATGAAAAAAGCAGAGTTAGATCGCTTAAAAGCTGAATTGCAGGGTAACGAGAATTATATCGGCCTGGGATTCGAGTTCGCTAAAAACATGATCATCAACCAAGTTGTAACGGAGAAGAGGGCAATACTTGAATCTCAGTTCAATTTCGCCCAGTTCAAGGATGCGATCATTAACACGGTGTTGGAACAACAATTGAGACAAACACCCCTCGAGGAGGAAGTCGATGAAATGAAAAAAGATGCCGAGAAATACGGTGTTGATGTCAAGGAGGAGGAGAAAAGAGAGGGTATGAAACCTAAAAAATAACCCGGATTATGTATTACGAAGTTAAAATCAAGACGTTGAAGGTGGATGAGATCGGTAAAGAAAAGTGTGTTACCCGCACTTTTCTCATCGACTCGATGTCCTTCACGGAGGCGGAAGCCCGGATGATTGAACATGCGAAGGTGTATGCCAGTGATTACGGGGTCATTTCTATCGCACGTTCGAAAGTTAACGAGGTCATCAAAAGTGATGCCGATAGTGATGAGGTAAAATTCTTCAACGTAACCGTTGTGTATTCCGAGGAGACCGATAGCGGGAAGAGGAAGAATTACAAACGTTACTATCTCGTTGAGAGTCAGAACCCGGATGGTGCTATTTCAATCATACAGGGAGAGTGGAAGGAATCCGTTCTTGACTGGGATATAATCATGGTCAAGGAATCACCTATCCGAGAGGTTCTTGAATATAAAGAATGAGAGTGATATCTTTCTGATAATTGAAAATTACAATATAAACGGGCGGGATTTATTTCTTTTCGCCCGTTTATTTTAAAAATCTAAGTATTAAAATATGGATAAAGATTTTCAAAAAGCGATAAAAGCACAATTCGGGAAAGATGTCGAGGTATACACATGGCAAGAAGTGAGGGACGCTTTCAAAAAATTTAACTATACAGGGTGCATCTAACACCCTACAAATTTTATCTATCTTATAACGCGAGAACTCGTTGCTTGTTTGATATGAAACTCTTATCTTTACGACGTCAAAGAGTTGGTTTTCAGCATTCATGATAAAAAGGTGCGACCTGATGTGAATCAGTTAGCATGAAAGGGAGGAAAAATCTTCCCTTTTTATTTTGATTTAACCCCGATTTTCAATATCTTTACGGTGTATTAAAATTTGCGTTCATATATTTGCGGGTGGGTATTCCACACATTTCCTCAACACTTTTTCAATCCCCACCCAAAAGGCTTTTAACTTCAATTCTTTCAAAGTGAACCCTCAAAAGGTTCACTTTTTATTTGATAATTGAAAGTTTATACTTAACTTTCCCGTGAATTAATAAAAACATGGAACATGAATTCGAATGAATTAAGAGAGATTATAACTGACACGTTAGGGAAGATTGCATCTTTACCGAACTATCCGACCGTGAACCGAGAGGAGGCCATCGAGTTATTGATGGGTACCTGCGCCCAGGAAAGTCATCTCGGTAAGTACAGGAAACAGATAGGTGGTGGCCCGGCTCTGGGAATCTTTCAGATGGAACCCGCCACGTTCAATGATATTGTCGCGAATTATCTCAATAACAGAATCCCTTTGAAAGAGAAGATTCTCGAGATAGCGGGTGTGAGAGAATTCAACGCGAAGGATCTTGAGAATAATGATCGTCTTGCCACTTGCATGGCGAGGGTTCATTACTTGAGAAAACCGGCTTCGATCCCCGCCAGTCTTGACGGGCAGGCAGCGTATTGGAAAAAGTATTATAACACGGTTCTCGGAAAGGGAACTGAAGAGGAATATAAGGCTAACTATAAAAGATTTGTGAAATGACGTATATTATCGATTTCTTAAAAAGTGAAGGTTTTCTCTGTATGCTGATCACCTTCATGATCTGTTCCTTCCTGGGAACTTTTACCGGATTGGTCGCAACTGTTATCATGTGGGTTTGTAACATGCTTTACGCGAAACGGTTTGACCTTTATAACACCATCGGTTTCGGTGGAGGGTTCGTTCTAACTATTTTCCAACATTGGATTAGATGATATGGCGAAACCTTTCATATTACCGAAAGACGGTGAACACATGGATGCCGCTTACATGAAGGCGGAATTCGAACGAAACGGTTGGACTAAAGAGGAAGTCATTGAATACTGGGAGAACGAGAGAGTGAACCCGGATACGATTAGTGTTTTAATAAAGGAAATTTTCGGAGATGAAAAACTTGAATAAAAGCGTGCCACGGTCTGGAAATGTCAGCGTGGTAGGGGGAGTACATTCATTCGCTGTATCATACCTGAAAACGGTAAACGGAACCGTTGAAGCGAAAGACGTGGACCTGCCTTATTTTTATATCTGTCCTTTGAGTGAGGGTGCGTTAACGGTGAGATGTCTGAACCAAAATGAGGATGTTGTTTTGCCGGCCACTTTGATTTCGGCGAACATCGGCGCCTTCCTTCCCATTCAGGTGAGGAAAGTTGTCGCGGCATCCGATATAATAATTGGATTATGACATCAATCGGAATTGGATTCGGAATTGGTTTGAGGGAGAGGCCCCTCGCCGGTGAACCAACACCACCGGAGCCCGGTGAGGAAATAACCCTTCTTCTCGAGGACGGTGGCGATATTTTATTGGAGGATAATGAACCGATTTTACTTGAAAAACAGAATTAATTATGGCAGGAAAGAAAATAAGTCAATTAGATAAATTGACAGAACTAACCGGGACTGAGATTATCCCGGTGGCCAAGGACGGTCAGAATTACGGGGTGGAAACGCTTGCCTTGCTGGGAATAAGCGTTTATGATATCCCAGAGCCCCTTGACGACAATTATATATACACGCCCGAACAACTGGCTGAAATAAAAAAGAGCATCGAGGATGGTAAAATAATTCGATTCGGTGGTTGGTCAATGCCCACTGTTTATTTTTTAGAAGATGATGGTGAGATGGTTTTTGACATTGACAATGGTGATTGGAGTAGGGTAATATTCACGATAAAGGCTAACGGGGAGTGGGAAATTAACCCACCAGTTGATTTTTTCAATTATGTCGTGGAAATGCCCAACATAGTAGAAGGCGAAGAACTAACGGGCACGCTTCCGGCAGAGACTTTCGGCGATCTTTTAGAAAGGTTAAAAAGATCGGGTAATGTCATGTTTAGATACCCGCAGGCAGGCAGTTCAAACCCGGTAAATCAATATGATATTGGCATTTCGTTCAGCTATTCCCAAACGAACGCCACGATCATTCACGCTAAAGGCACGAGGGAGTTTCATATTAATCCGAGCGGGGATTACACGGATAGACCAGTTGTCTCGAAGTAATATCAATTGATTACCACTCGGTTGAACGATTACATGTACGACATGAGCGGGTTGCTGGGAAACTGGCGGTAAGGGATGGAGCTGGGACGGACGAGTTCGCGGCTTACAACGAGTACGCCGAGTACGCCGAGTATTGTAAAGTGGAAGTAAAAAGAAGGATGATTGAAGAGAGATCTTCTCCGGGCGATGGTGATGAGCGGCCAAATACTTAGAAAAATTAAAAATAAACATGGAAGAGATTAACGGTATAAAAATAAGTCAATTCCCCTCTCTGCGGAGTTTCACTGGGAAGGAGAATTTCGTGGTTCAGGAAGGGTTTTATAATTATAAAAGTACTTTGAATGATATTGGTATCTATGTTACTCGTTTCGCGACTTCCGTTGTGAACGATGTACCATCCCTTTTCAAAGGAATCGGTTATATAAATAAAGAGGGTGTCGTTGTTAGCGGTGCAACTTCTTACAACCATACACCCTATCTCCGGATATCTCGGAATGAAGATATTTATGTTACGGGGCTCATTGATGAAACCGGTTACGTTGCGCTTTACGCTTTTTATGATAAAAATTATGGTTTCATATCATATTTCCGACCCAAATGGACGGGGGCGGAGAAGGTGACAGTTGTTATATCGAAGGATGAGATACCCGAAAACGCCGTGTATATTCGTTGCAGTGGTGATATCGATTCTAACTGCACTGTTTTACCCTGGGGTATTTTTAATTTGGCCATGGATGTGAACCAGAAAGTATCAACAGATATTTTACCGATAGTTTCCCGGGGATTTTTTATTGATTGGGGTCATCTATGTAACATTCAAACGGAGGGAATTTTTACGGGGTATATCAAGAATGATGGTTATAACTCCATTCATGTTCATTTAGTGGATGGAGTGAAACAGCTTTTCGTTAATGGCATTCAATTTACCCGGTTCTGTTTTTTTAGATCACTCGATTTGGTTTCTGATAATTTCATTTCTCAGAACAAATCAGGTATTGTTCCACCAGATGCTGTTCTTTGTATCATCACAACTAGAAAATCTGACAACCAAGATATCGATTATAAAAACATTTTAGTTAAGCAATCTCTTGATTTTGTTAGCGAAGAACGTTTTGATAACCTTTTCTCGAATTACATAGAAAACACCCCAACGGGAAAGAATTACATCGACCCCGACAACTTACTTCGAGGGTACGCTATATCATCAGGTCAGGTCATAGAGAGCGCTTCGGGTATACTGTCGAATAAATTGTATTTGAAATCCGGTACGACATATACCATGCAAGGTATTTTTTTCTACGGAAATAACAAATCCATCTTCATCGCGTGGTATGACGCCGAGGGGAATTATCTGAATCGAAGCCAATTCCCTGCCACTTATGAGGAAGATTCTCATTACGGAAAAGCGACTTTCACTTTCGACGATCAAAATGGAAATGTGAAATACGGTAGAATATGTCTTCAAACGACATTTTCCTATCCGTTCGATCCGAGTATATCCCAGTTAGAAGTTGGTTCAAAAACGACAGAAGTTGAACCGTACGTGGGAGAAGAAAAATTCGTTATGCCAGGAATAAAACCCGTTTCAATGAAAAGAAGGGTAAGGATACTCTCGATCGGTAATTCTTACTCCCAGGACGCCCTGGGTTATGTACCCTTTATACTACCTGAAATTGAAGATAGCTTGGATGTTGAGATCGGTATTATGTATATAGGTGGAGCTACCTTGCAACAGCATTACAATAACTTCATCAATGAAGTGTCGGCTTACACATATTATTTATTTAATGGGGGTGTGAGCTGGAAGAACCTTGGTTCGTACACGATACAACGTGCGTTGGAAAGTCAATCATGGGATATGATAATCTTACAACAGGGCTCAACATCTTCATGGGATTGGTCAACGTATCAACCTTATTTAAATAAATTAGTGAACCTTATTTACGGGAAAATAAACTATCCTGTAAAATTCGGGTGGATGTTAACCCAATCGCGGCCGAAAGTCGGGGATCATATTTACACCGACGAAGAAATTCTTTCTCATTTTAATTCTATCGCCAAAAATTCTCAGAGGGTGATGAATGAAACTTTATGTGAATTTATTTTTCCGGTCGGAACCGCTGTTCAGAATGCGAGAACAACCTCCCTTAACAACCTCGGTGATTACGGTAAATTATGTTCATCCGACGGAGGTCATCTTCAGGAAGGTTTACCTTGCCAACTAGCCTCCTATGTTTGTGTGTTAACGATATTGTCATTGTGCGGTTACGGGAATAAATCGGTTTATGGTGACCCAATTCGGGTTAACGCAAACTGGGTTTCTGGTAAAAACATTCCGGGACCGAACGGAAACCCGACGGGATCGACCGATGCCAATTGTGCGATCGCCCAAAAGTGTGTTATCATGGCTATGAAAAATCCTTACGTTATCACGGATATGACGAATTTAAAAATTGAAGAGATATGAAAGTGTATTACAAATCGAAACTGGCGAAGATGTTGACCTTCATGCCCGGCTTTTCCACGATGATGTTCTGCGGGGTGGTCATAACAGAGAGGGAAGGGTTATCGGAGAGGGTTCTCGCCCATGAGGGAACCCACATCCGTCAGTACTGGGATCTAACGGGGATGGGACTCGGTCTCTCGATACTGATCCTGTTCACCCTTTTCGCTTTCGAGGTTGAATCCTGGTGGATGCTCACCCTCCTGGCCGTTCCCTTCACTCTCTATTACGTGGTGTACGGGTTGGAGTGGCTCTACTGGTTGATCCGGGTGGGAAACTCCCATGAGGCCTACCGGAAGGTGGGGTTCGAGAGACAGGCCAGGTGGATAGAGGGGACATGGTGGGAACCGTGTAACATGAGAAATCACTACGAGACCTTCGGTTGGTGGAAGAAACTTAAATGATCTCTTCTTGTCTTTATGTGAGTTGTTTGTTTCGGGTCCGGGATTGATCATTTCTTTCCCGGACCTTTCCATTTCATGAGATCAGATAGAAGGGTTTTATCATCCACCCAGATGTTAAACGTCGAGGATGTGGTTACCAGACCGCTCTCATCTTTGACTTTCACGAAGAACACGCCGGTGAACGAAAGACCTGAAACGTTGATTATATGAACGCGTCTTTTCGGTCTTCTACCACCCCGAATAATCAGGCATGAAGAATTACGTTCGATATCATGCAATCTCTCCTCTAAAACGCGATAAAACTCGTTTTTCAGTGATTCAGGCACTCTGTAAAGTCTTCCGTTTGATGTAATAGTGCACTGAGAGTGAAATTCGGTTAGTTTTTCCTGAAATTCTTTCTGTGTCATGATCATTCCTCCCATTCTATTTTAACAGTGTCGATACAATGTGGACTTTTTGTATCAATATCTTTTAACGCTTCCTCTTTTGTTGGGTATATTGTACCGGCTGTTTTAGAACCGAAATAAGAAGCGTTTATAAACACGTTTATCCACCCTTCTTTCTTCTCCGGCTTCATGAATAGATCGCCGTTATTGTTAGCTCCATCACCGATAACGTAACCATCGAGGGTGTATTTCTGTAACGTTTCTCTGTTAGTTTCTGGATCAGTGATCGCTCCGGCAATCGGGTATTTATCGTCTTTCAAGTCATAACAAAGGATTCGAACATCCATCCCGTATCCGTTACACACAGGTTTACCTTGTTTCGCTAATTCTAAATCAAATGGTTTCATAATGTTATAATTAAGTTTCTTACAAAACAGAGTTAATATACTCTGCTTGTTTAATTAACTCTTCATCTCCAGTGGCAATTATCTGATCCGTAATGGCCCTTGCTTCTTCATAGGCTTCTCCATTTAGAGCCGAAATCAAATTTCTGATTAAGTTTTCCATGCTCTTTTCTACTTTTACAATACTATCAATTTCAACGGATAAATATGGATTCATCCCGTGTGGACACACACATTTTCGAATAACAATGTTACCAAACACGTCTAGTTCATCCTTGTAATCGTCGGTCATTATACATGCCACTATGCCTGTTTCACCACCATCTAGTGTTACCTTGTCGCCGAGGTTCAAGTCTTCTAATCTGTACATGATTCTTTTAATGTTGATAATGGTTTGTTAAAATACTTCAATACAGCAGCATTATAATTGGTGATAGCTTTGGACATGTCCTCAAATCTAGATTCGATTATTTTCTTCCGTAATCTTGATTGTTCTTCTTGCGCCTGATTAAAATTAAGGAATAAATTATCATTTATTGTTTTAATTACCTCCGCATCTTTATTTGTATCATAACAATAATCGTCAATTGTTATTTTAATTTTATTATTTATTTTACTGATTGCATCAATACTTACTGATATTATCTCATCCTCGTTAACACTATAAATTTTCGTTGATATGCTTAAATCTTTAACTTTCATATTTAATCCTCCTTTTCTAAATAAAAACTCGTCCATTACCCGTCATCGAAACATTTGAAATACACAGGTTCACTGTTATCAAATTTCCTTCATTACTCACCGATGTGATTTTGCCACCTAAAGGGCAGTACCACCACCAGCCACTACCATAATACCCTGTTGTTGTTATTTGACTCATGATCTCATTGATTTATCTTAAACAAATAGACAGTGATATAACCTGCCTCACTCGGTTTGAACTTTTCGTTAAATCTTCTACTAAAATCGGAAAGTAGGAGTACTTTCTTTTTATCTTCGAGTAAAAGGTAGCCCTCTTTTACTTTATAAAAGCAGGTGTCATTTTTCTGTTCAAGGGTTTTCTCGTCGAAGATCCCGATCACGAAATTACCGTGTCCGTCGAAATAACCCTCTTCGAGCCAGTTTCCGTCAGAGATATCAAGGGTCGTAGAAAGGAGTGCCCTTTGTGTTCCGTTAGGAAGATCCATGAGTTTTATCGTGCTCTTGGCAAAAGACGCCTTGTAACTGTAACTACTATCCTGTTTAACAGGGTGGGTACCTCCCATGGCAACCGCTTCGTATGTTCCCGGAGAGATTTTCATTTTATTGTTACACCCAACAAGGGTGATCGTGATTAATAATAGAAAAATTTTCGTTCTCATATTCCTTTAAAATTTCAGTTAATAACTCAGTTTCTTTCAACAGTAAAGATACACAAAGTGTATCAATTTTCCTCGGATTTTCTTCGATTTTTTCGACGGGGGCCGATTAATATCTCTTGGATTTCATCGATCTCATTCTTGATCGCTTTCGCTTGAAGAGCAAATGTTTTAATCTGGGCACGCATCCCGGCTATCTCTTTTTTTCGTTCGTTATATGCGTTTCTGAGCGCGACTGTTTCCTCACTATTATCAAGTTCAGCGGTTTCGATGCCGAGGTCATGAACCATCTCGACCAAGGTTTCATACTGCTTGATTTTTTTACCGAGTTTCTCCTGTAATTTAAGCTTTTCTTCTTCAGTTAGATTTGTTTTCATAAAATAAAAATTTATCAGTTACATTTAAAATATTCGTTCTATTCGTTCTTATTATCTCAATCAAACCTAAGTTTTGTAATTTATTGATATTTTTCGTTATGGAATAACCACTTACCATATCTAGTTTACGAGCGATGGTTTCGTTCGCCCAGTTAAATTTCTTTTTATCATAAAAATAGGACAGAACAAGCGCCATGATATATAGCTGGGTGAAATTTAATTTAAAAATATTCATGATGTTGAATAGCCACGGTGGTACAATTAGGTGCATGAAACCATTCCTTTCAATTAAAGATTTTCTCAGAGCCCATTTCTTATTTTCCATTCGAAATCTCTTTAAGTCACCATCCCAATAAATTATAGTTGCATATTTTTTTATTAGAAGTTTTATTTGAGATAATGAATAAGGTGCTGTTTTTTCGTATTGGAGTAAAAAGTCCCTTTTGCTTTTTGATTTGATATATGTTTGAAAGACCAATATTGATGATATGAAAAACTCTCCTTCAAGGGTGAGCCCCAGTATTGAATAATCATAATTATATATGAGGATGTTTTTATCCATAATATTAATTTTAAAATTAAAAAACTGATTTATTGAAAGGATAAATCCGATTAATCAGGGGTATAATATTATGAAAAACCACAAAATCGGATTTATCGTTTCGCTGTGTAAAGATACATCTTATTTATCTTATTCCAAACAAATAAACAAAGTTTATTTTATAAAATAGAGGTTCGATACGGTCTAAAATAGGTTGTAAATCAAATGGGGTAAAAAAGAGCGGGCAACTTTTTGTACATGGAGAAATGGGGTAAAAAAGAGCGGGCAAATGGGGTAAAAAAGAG